>Ga0302213_1000067_pt1 | contig 73668 bp, 60 predicted proteins | sample II_Fen_N1_2_FD_194583 | JGI IMG/M metagenome (GOLD analysis project Ga0302213, IMG submission 194583) | Peat permafrost microbial communities from Stordalen Mire near Abisko, Sweden - II_Fen_N1_1 | ecosystem: Environmental > Terrestrial > Soil > Wetlands > Permafrost | place: Sweden: Abisko...
AGGTTATTTCCGATAATCGTTTTGGAATGTGGAGTCGGCGTGTTCATTCGGTGTACATAACGCATCAATTGGTGGTGAAAATGCCGGCAAATCTGAAATTTCTGGAGCCAATTGTCCATAGTATCCACAAAATGTTTATTCGGCAATACAAAGAATGCTGGATTCCTGATAGGGGAAATAACGGTGGTTTATCGGGCGATTTGGCTCATAAATACCCATTGCCCTTTAATGCAAAGTTCATTGGTACACTTTCACGTTTTCAAGGATTGGAAAATATTGCTCCAACTACGGATTATGACGTGGTGGCAGTTATTTCGGGAGTTGAGCCACAACGAACCCTGTTGGAGGATTCTCTATTATTAAAATATAAAAACCGAACTGAAAAAACGCTTATTATTCGCGGCCAACCACAGGCTGAGACTTATAAACGCCACATTGGAAACATTACATTGGTCCCTCATTTGCCTGATGTAGAAATGGCTGCGGTACTGAAAGGTGCTGCAAAAATCATTTGTCGGTCGGGCTATTCGAGCATTATGGATTTAGAGGCGCTGAAGTGTCTGCCAAAAGCTGAGCTTATTCCTACCCCCGGACAAACGGAGCAGGAGTATCTGGCCCAGATTCACAGTCGTTAGTAGTTTGAAATGGTTGATTTTTTACACGGATTTCATAAAAAATAAGTGTTAAGGTGTTGGTAGTTAAATGCTTTTGTTCAATGGTAGCTTTGATGTTTTATTCCTACTAAAAAATCACTTATCTTTGCGGTCGCTTTTTGCAAACTGCAAAAACGTGTGCTTGAATACCACGTAAAAAACAAGAGTAATGAAAAAACAAGTTTCCGTCGCCTTTATGGTGTGTGGGCTACTGTTTACAGTATGCCTTATCGTTTCCAACATTGTTGAGCAAAAATTAATTACCATTTTCGGCATCGAATGTACCGCCGGTTTGCTCATTTTTCCAATTTCCTATATTATTAACGACCTTATTGCCGAAGTCTGGGGTTATCGGAAGGTGCGACTTATCATTTGGAATGGTTTTCTGATGAATTTCCTTGCTGTACTGGTGTTTCGCCTTAGTATATGGGCGCCGGGGTCAGTTAATTTTACTAATCAAACTGCTTTTGCGTCTGTTTTGGGTAATACCGAACGTATTGTGGTAGCTAGTTTTATTGCGTTTTTGTTCGGATCGTTCCTGAATGCGTATGTAATGAGTAAAATGAAGATTCTTCAACATGGTCGTGGATTTTCTATCCGTGCAGTGGTTTCAACCATTGTAGGTGAGGGAGCCGATTCGGTGGTATTCTTCACCATTGCTTTTTCGGGGATAATTCCGCACCAAGCGTTGTTGATGCTTATTTTGACGCAAACGGCTTTGAAAACCGGTTACGAAATTATTGCACTGCCAATTACGAATATTGTGGTGCGGTACGTAAAAAAACACGAACAAACGGATGTTTACGATAATGGTATTTCGTACAATCCGCTTAGAGTAAAAGAATTATAAAAAAAGGTTTTTTCAGCACACATAGTAAGCTATCTCGACATCATTGTTGAGATAGCTTTTTTTGTAAAAAAAGGTCAACTTGTCGGCTTAAATTTGTGAAAATGAAAATTTTTCGTATTTTTGACCCTATGTTAACCGACGATAAACGACTGACTATTCGTGAGTGGGCGGAAGATGATCGACCACGCGAAAAAATGCTTCGAAAAGGCTCACAAGCCCTTTCGGATGCCGAATTGCTGGCTATTCTGATTGGTTCAGGTAACCGCGATGAATCGGCCGTGGAGCTGTCACGACGGATTATGCGTGAATGCAAGGATAACCTGAATGAGCTGGCTCAACTGAGTATTGCCGACTTATGCAAGCGTTTTAAAGGTATTGGCGAAGCAAAAGCCATTACTATAATGGCGGCACTTGAGCTTGGTAAACGGCGTAAAACCAGTGAAGTGCTTGAGCGTAAGAAAATTGGATCGAGTATAGATTTAGTTGATTTGTTTGAGCCTGTGCTGGTTGACTTGCCACACGAGGAGTTTTGGGTTGGATTGCTCAATGGAGCTAACAAGGTGATTGAAATTAGGCGATTAACACAAGGTGGAACACGCCAAACTGTGGTGGATATTTCTATGCTGCTGAAAATGGCTCTGGAAAAATCGGCGCAGGCTGTGGTGGTAGCTCATAATCATCCTTCGGGGCAAAACCGCCCTAGTCATGAGGACGAGCAGATTACCCGCCGCATAAAAACCGGTTGCGAAGCCATTGGAATAAGCTTTCTTGATCATATTATTATTGCCCGTGGCAACTATTATAGCTTTGCCGACGAGGGGAAAGTGTGAGTTGTACGTTATTTGCCTGTGGCGATATTAAAAAAGAGATTTACTCTCTTCGGGAAGAGTAATAGTTGCTTTGCAGGAATATTTAGAGTAGCAGCCACCAAAAACTATAAATCAACAACTAATGCCGTTGGCACCAAACACGAAGTAAACGATGATATTGCTTGAAGTAGAAAATGTAGTTAAACAATTTGCCGGACACAGGGCATTGGATGGCGTGAGCCTGACGGTTCCCGAAAATACAGTATATGGTTTGCTGGGCCCTAATGGTGCCGGTAAAACCACCTTGATCCGTATCATTAATTGTATTACTGCGCCCGATAGCGGTGAGGTAAGGCTCAATGGCAAACGAATTACATCGGAGGATGTGCGACATATTGGTTATTTGCCCGAGGAACGTGGATTGTACAAAAAAATGAAAGTAGGCGAGCAGGCATTGTACCTGGCACAGCTCAGAGGAATGACAAAACATGATGCACTGAAAGCCCTGAAATATTGGTTTGAGAAATTTGAAATTCAGGCTTGGTGGGATAAAAAAGTGGAGGAACTCTCTAAAGGGATGGCGCAAAAAGTGCAGTTTATCACTACCATTTTACATGACCCTAAGCTACTTATTTTTGATGAACCTTTCAGTGGTTTTGATCCCGTGAATGCCGATTTGCTAAAACGCGAAATTCTGGAATTGCGTGATAATGGCGCTACCATTATTTTTTCTACCCATAACATGTCAACTGTCGAAGATCTTTGTGAGAATATATCGCTGGTAGATCGGGCAAAGATTGTGCTTCAGGGAAATGTGGCTGAAATAAGGAATTCACATGCCACCAAAACGTATATTGTACGTTCGCAGAGCCCGATTCTAGGCAATGAATATTTTGATTTGCTATCGCAATCAACAAAAAATGGTCTGGTGGAAAGTACGATTAAGAAGCAAATTTCGGGAGGAAATAATTTGTTGTTGAACGAGATTATTAAACAAACCGAGGTACTTGGCTTTGAAGAATTATTGCCCAGTATGAATGATATTTTTATTGAAACAGTAGGGAAATAAACGCACTATGTCAAAAATAAGCTTAATAATAAAACGGGAATATACTACGCGGGTAATGAAAAAATCATTTATCCTGCTAACGTTTCTGACACCCGTTCTCTTTGCCGGAATGATGGCTCTTATTGTATGGCTGGGTGGTATTAAAGACGATAAAGTCAAGACCATTGCGGTGATTGACAACACTCATCTTTACTCAAAAGTGCTAAAAAGTAACGAGATTTATTCTTTTCAATTTGTCGATGGATCAATAGATAATGTCAAAAAACAGAACTCGACAAGTAAGGAATTCACAGCTTTGCTTTATATCACCGGTAATTTGAAAAGTAATCCCAACGCAGTAACTTTGTATTCGGAGAAGCAGGTCAATATGGAACTGAAGAGTTATATAACCGGCTTACTCAACAAATACATAGAAGAACAGAAACTGGCCGATTACAATATCCCCAATTTGAAAGAAATGGTAGAAAAGTCGCGAACGAACATCGACTTAAAAACCATTAAGTGGGGCGAAAATGGAAACGATAAAGTTGGTTCGGCTGAGTTGGCACTTGTTATAGGAATGATTACAGCATTTATAATTTACATGTTTATTGTAATTTATGGCGCTCAGGTTATGACCGGGGTGGTACAGGAAAAAACAAACCGCATTGTGGAGGTTATCATTTCGTCTGTTAAACCTTTTGAATTGATGATGGGCAAAATCATTGGTATTGCTATGGTGGGGCTGACTCAATTTTTGATGTGGGTAATTCTAACAGCCGTAATTACCACGGTTGGAAGTGCGGTGTTGGGTCTGAATATGGATGTGAACTCACTACAACAAATGCAACAGGTTGGAGTGCATCCTTCGCTACAAACACAGGCTATGCCAAGCGAGATGCAGAATTTATTTATAGCGCTTAATGGACTAAATTATGTTCAGATTATCGGACTATTCATCGTTTATTTTTTAGGTGGTTATTTGCTTTATGCATCGCTTTTTGCCGCTGTTGGCTCGGCTGTTGATAACGAAACCGATACGCAACAATTCTCGCTGCCCATTATGTTGCCCATTATTTTTGCTATTTATGCAGGTATTTTTAGTGCTCAAAATCCCGATGGGCCATTAGCCTTCTGGTGTTCAATGATTCCATTCACTTCGCCTATTGTTATGATGGTGAGGCTTCCGTTTGATGTGCCGGTTTGGCAAATTGTATTGTCTATCAGCATTCTTATTTTGTCGTTTGTAGGAACAACCTGGATGGCCGCTAAGATTTACCGCACAGGAATTCTGATGTATGGTAAAAAAGTAACCTGGAAAGAATTGTGGAAGTGGTTACGGTATTAATTATGAGTTATAAATTATGAGTGGAAAGAGTATTTTGGAAACAAAAAGTTTTGATTTTTCTGTTCGAATAATAAAACTCTATCAGTATTTAACTGAAGGTGCTCGGGAGTATGTACTGAGTAAACAGCTTTTGAGAAGTGGTACTGCCATTGGAGCATTAATTAAAGAAGCTCAAAATGCCGAGAGCAAGATGGATTTTGTTCATAAACTTGCAATAGCTCAAAAAGAATGCGCTGAAACCTCTTATTGGTTGGAGTTGATGAAAGAAACCAATTATATAAAACCAAACGAGTTTGAAAGTGTCAATAATGATGCTGTAGAACTATTAAAAATGATTCGAAGTGCCATTCTAACAACAAAGGCAAATATCAAAGCTTCTCATAACTCATAATTCATAAGTAATACCTCATTCCCATGACACCTCCATTTCTTAAACCAACCGATCAAATTCGCATCATCTCGCCTTCAGGATCAATTAATCCCGATTTTATAGTTGGTGCAAAAAATACACTTAGCAGTTGGGGCTTGCAGGTTAGTGAAGGCGATTATGCCCGTTCGGAATATGGACGGTTTGGCGGTACGCAGGAACAACGCATTACCGATTTGCAACAGGCACTTAATGACCCTGATGTAAAGGCTGTTTTGTGTAGTCGTGGTGGCTATGGGGTGGCGCAAATTATTGATAAATTGGATTTCTCTGCATTTGAAAAATCACCGAAATGGCTCATTGGTTTTAGCGATATTACGATACTTCATAATGCCATCACAAACCTAGGATTTGCATCCATTCATGGCATTATGGCGAAACATCTGACTGAGTTACCGGCCGATTCGGATCAGGTAGTAACGTTGAAAGAGATGCTGTTTGGAAAGTTGCCGATATATTCAGTTCCGGCACACGATTTAAACCGTGAAGGCATTTCTACAGGCAAATTAATAGGTGGCAATCTCTCGGTACTTATGGGTTTGCGGGGAAGCCGGTTTGATTTGCCCTACAAAAATAATATACTCTTTATTGAAGATATTGCCGAAAAGCCGTATCATGTCGACCGGTTGATGCAGAACCTCCATTTTAGTGGTGCATTAGCGCAACTTTCGGGTCTAGTTGTCGGGCAATTCAGCGATTATGAAGAAGATCCGTTGATGAAGCAAACCGTTGCTGAGATTATCTATGAGGCTGTTCGGGAGTATGATTTTCCGGTTTGTTTTAATTTTCCAGCGGGGCATGTTGACTATAATTTACCGTTATTGTTAGGTTCGGAAATCCAGCTTAACGTGAGTGAAAAATCGGTTCAATTAACTTTTTGACGATTTCTAAAAATAATCTCTTTTTTTATTAAAAAGGAAAATTTGAGTCCCGTCTTTTGCTCAAAAAATGTATCTTTGCAATATAACCATTATCAGAGCTGTTCTCACTATGCCATTGCAAAAACGATTTCTATTCTTTCTCGGATTCATATTCTCTACTCTTTTCTCGGTTGCTTTGGCGCAATCGGACATGACGCCTCCAACAGAAAATGACAATATAACTTCTTTAAAATCAACTGATAATTCACGTACGGTTGCTGTATCTATTACTGATTCTATTATTAATTATGGTAAGCAGTTTCTAAACAAACCTTATCGGTATGGCTCAGCCGGTGCCGACAGTTTTGATTGTTCCGGTTTTACTTCCTATGTGTATAGAAATTTTGGGTATCAGCTAAAACACTCTTCTACCGATCAGTCAAATCAGTTCGATACCGTGAAACGGAATCACCTCAAAACAGGTGATTTGGTTTATTTCGCAGGAAGCCGAAAAAGTAAACGTATAGGTCATGTGGGTATAGTTGTCAACGCAAAAGAAGACGGGAGATTTGACTTTATTCATGCTTCGTGCGACCATGGAATTACCATTTCCAGTTCCGAGGAACCTTATTATAGCCGCCGTTTTGTGAAGGCTAACCGTGTGATTGGTGGTACACAACTTATGACTTCAATACCATCGATTAAAGACAGTCCTGAAGATATGGACGAGTCTGAGATTGATGTTCCACTAATTACACCAGCTAAGAGAATCAAAAAAACGATACCGGCTAAATTTCATACTGTAAAATCGGGTGAGACATTATCTGAAATTGCCGAAAAATATGGTATTTCGGTTGCCGAACTTAAACGCAAGAATCATATTGATGGCAGTAAACTTAGCCTCAAACAGAAACTTAAAGTAAAAGATGCGGAATCCTTTACTATTGCCGAACCCATTCAAATACCAGCTAAGACAGTAAATGCTTCGAATAATGAAGATGCACTTGAAGCATCAACTAATGAACCTACCACATACACTGTAAAAAAAGGCGAAACGCTTTTCAGTATTTCAAAATCAAAGCATATTTCGATTGATGATCTAAAGAAAATCAATGATATTAAAGATGGCAAATTGCGCCCCGGTCAGGAGTTGAAGTTAAGTTTGAATTCAACAACTTCGGCAAATAATACGTTGGCAAAAGTAGAAAGTCCGGTTAAGACAGTTACTCATAAAGTTGTTTCGGGTGAGTCATTATTCAGCGTTGCTAAAATGTACAACGTTTCGGTAGATGACATCAGAAAATCGAATGCAATTTCAGCGAATGGAATTCATGCCGGTCAGGTATTGAAATTTACTCAATCAGACGAAAATGAAACAAGAACGAATGTTATAGTAGCAGTTAATCCTAACATAGAACAACCAAAAGTAGTTAGCAAAACAGAATCAACTGTAAAACAAGAAACAGTGGCCAAGGCTCCGGTAAAAGTGGAATCAAAACCAGAATTGAAAACTACAGCAAGGTCGGATGCAAAGGTACAAGCTAAGTATGAAGCTGCTTCAAGACCGCTAACGTCTTCAAAAGTTATTGTTCATAAAGTACATTCAGGAGAAAATCTGGTAACTATTGCTCGCGATTTTAAGGTGCCATTAGATGAACTAAAAAAAATAAACAAGCTCGACGGAAACAGGGTTAGTGTAGGTCAGGATATTTTAATTTATTTCAATCCGGAAGCAGTGGTGGTGAATCCGGTAATTATAACTACTCCAACTCCATCAACTCCTGTTGTCAACAAGATTCCGGAATCAAAACCTGTTGTTGCTGCAACTGTAAAGGAGAAAGAGACCGCTCCTAAAGATGAACCGAAACAAAAAATCACGTTACACAAAGTAAAACGAGGCGAAAATTTGAATAGCATTGTCCGTGAATTTAATGTAAGTATAGATGACCTGAAGGAAATAAATCATCTGACGAGTAATAACATTAGCGTTGGTCAAAAATTGAAAATTGGTGAACCCAGCGTAGCCATAAGCCCAAAAGAATCTGTAGTTACTAAACCGATAGCTAACAAGCCTGAATCTATTGCAAAATCAACTGTTTATAAGGTAAAAAGAGGTGATAATCTCAATAGTATTGCCCATGAATTTAATGTAACAGTTGACGAACTGAAAGAAGTCAATAATTTGGCAAGCAATAAGGTTAGTGTGGGTCAAAAACTAAGAATTCTTGGTGCAGTTGTGGCTACAACTACTAAAGAATCCGCTGTTAAGCCAGAACCAGTTGCTAAACCTGCAGTATATAAAGTGAAAAAAGGCGACAACCTCGACGCTATTGCTCATAAATTTAATGTAACAGTTGACGAATTGAAGGAAGCTAATAATTTGTCAAGCAATAAGGTTAGTGTAGGTCAGAAGCTAAAAATAGCTGAGGTTGGTGTAGCTTCAACTACCAAAGAATCGGTTGTTAAGCCAGAATCAGTTGTTAAACCTACCGTATATAAGGTGAAAAGGGGTGATAATCTGGGTAGTATTGCTAACAAATTTAATGTAACGGTTGACGAACTGAAAGAAGCTAATAATTTGTCAAGCAATAAGGTTAGTGTAGGTAAGAAACTAAAAATAGCTGAGGTTGGTGTAGCTTCAACTACTAAAGAATCGGTTGCTAAGCCTGAAACTAAAAAAGAAAAGGTTCAGACAATAGAGTCAGAAACTAAAGCCCCAACTAAATCAGAAGCTTATAAAGTGAAGAAAGGGGAGAGTCTGCTTGTAATTGCCCATAAATTTAATTTGTCAGTTGATGAGCTGAAAGAAATCAATGGTTTGAGCGACAGTAAGATTCATGCAGGACAAGAATTGCAGGTGAGTAAACATGCCGAAGAGGCCACTAAAAGTCAGAAACCAAAAGCTGACAGCCCGAAACCAATCACCGAAGGAAAGCTAAAAACAACGCACCATACTGTAAAATCAGGAGAATCGTATTACACAATTGCCGAAAAGTATGATTGCAGCGTAAACGATTTGAAAGAATGGAACAACAAATCGGGCAATAAGATTAAACCCGGCGATGTGTTGACTATTAAAACGAAGAAGAAATAAAGATAGTACTTTTTTTGAGTAATTGTAAAACAATAAAAGCAAGGATATGTCCTTGCTTTTATTGTTTTACAATTGTTTTGTGTTCTTTTTCCTGTCATTATTCAACATACTTTACATTGAATATGTATCTATCATTTGCGTAACCATCATCGTCATAAATGGCAATTATTTTGATCACAGCTATTGCTTTCTTTACATCTCCAATCATAATTATGTCATTCACCTTTAAGCTATTTATAGTTGTGTTTTTTGCTGCATTTGCATAGCTGGTTTGCAGGCTTTCTATAGTAGCTTCGGCATAATCAAAATCATTAAAGCGTGAGAAACGTTTTTCACTGGTACTTCTCCATTCGCGACCTAAAGTAGTTTGGTTTGTTTGCTTGTCATGGTAATCGTAAATGTCGGACAAAGCAGAATCTAAAGGGAAACTAACGACCTGACGTTGGGTTATCGAAAAAGCATTATAGCTTAGGGTATTTGCACCATACATCACGTGTGCCGAACTTTCTTTTAATGCTGTATTCGTACTGTCTAACAGAATATACTTCGTGCTTATTGAATAGTCCGAAGTTGTTTTTGCGATAAAAGATAGCTCAATTTTTTTTTCATAAATATTTTTCGGAACAATGTATTGAAAATCATAATACAATGATTGTGTGTTAAGAACTGTATCTAATAGCGTTTTGAGACCTGTTTTGGTTGTTCGTTGAGTGATTTGAAAGCGGGTGATGGGATCTTTTAATGCTACCAGTTTAATTCCGAATGGGATAATATCATCTACGGTTGAATGCAAGGCAATGCTGTCAGGTGAGACTATTACTTGTACGCTGGATGCATCGCTTTGGGTTGAACACGAGTAAAATAGTAACAGACTACTTATTGATAGTAGTAGAGATAAGAGATGCCGCATGTTTTCTTTATTTTAGAGTGAGGGTGAAAGTAGAGGATATCCAAATAAGAGCATTGTAACACATTTGACTACTGATATTTCGGATATCCTCAATTTTGATGATATGCCTATTTTTTTTGTTTATAGACCTTAAATGTAACTATTTCTTTGGTATGACTTCCCATAAACATTTTTTCTATTTGTTTATCGGTGAATACTGGAACGTAATAATCCGCATCAGGGTATTTGTCAATTAGCTTATAAGTTGCTTTTTGAATTGGTAATGAGAGTCTGATACCTCTATCTCCGGCAAAATGGACATGTCGAGTTACCCTTCTGTTATAAGGTTCTCCATTTATTGTCTCATACACATTTAATGAGCCAAAATAAGTACGGTACTCAACTTCAACTTTTACTTCACCCAAATACTCAAAATCATTCATTGTCAAGTCGAGCTTGACAATTCCCGGAGTAAAATCGGCAGTTCTCACGGTATTGGAGTTATACTGTCCAACACTACATGCGCTCATGATTACGATAATCAGAGCACATACTACGTATTTTAAAAATTTCATCTTATGGTCTTATTTATTGAAATAATAACTAAATGTGATACGAACATCAGTACCAAAACTAGATTCGCCCGATGATAATTTAGAATAAGAGATGTTTGAACTCTTATCTTCGGTATAATAGGTTTGTTCTTTCCCTGCAACTGTTACAACATTCTTATATTGTTTTCCGAAATGTGTAATACCTCTCAACCCATACTCAAGACCTACAGATATTGGTAAGTCGGCAATAAATGCTTGTAATCCGATGTATGCTCCAGCTCCAATTACAGGTGAAAACTTTGAAGTTACACTTCCATCTTTTCCATAAGATTGTTCATAATGATAGCTATCCCAGCCAAGTGGAATATAAGCTCCGGTGTACACATCTAACAGGTTTTTAGGAGAGAAGTGATAAGCTCCACCTACAGAAATACGGTTGTATGAACTTCTCTCTGATGTTACAACATCCAACGGAGTTTTTTCATCTGTAGCTCCGCTTAGTGAGGTGCTTTTACCATTAAATTGTAATCCCAAGCGCCACTCAACGTTAGCAGAGCTGTAGTATTTTACGTTGATAAGCGGAACACCCCATGCATCAAACTCATCACTGTTACTCATATCTTCAATTTCACGTAGCGATGGTCCAATATATAAACCATAACTTCCGGCTTGTGGACGAGAACCGGTTTTAAACACCGATGTAGTGTTTTCTCGCGTACTCAATTGAGCATAACTAATGCAACTAAAACAAATTGCTGTAAGTAGAATCCCAAATTTTAATTTCATAACATAATAAATTTTTATCATTTGCCTACTCTCTAGCTTTTCGGCTTCCGCTCCCTACTCTGTTTTGGATTTTCGGGGTGTTTCCGTTAGTTGTATTCCTGATAGTTTTTTATCTGTAAATATTCTCTATAAGCAAACTACACTCAATTAATCCTTCTCAATCTATGGTACCCATTTTTGGATTTTGCCTATGCCATTACAGCTTGGGCATTTTAGATGAGCCCCATGACTACAAGGTACCTGTTTTTGGCATTCTGACTAACGACCACATAAGTCTTTGATTTTCAATAATCAGATTCTCGCTCGTTAGCATACTAAGTTGATCAATTTTTTCATTTTTTGAATTGTTGACAACGTCACTTGTTAAGCTTAATATATCAGGAGTCACTTTCAATAAAACATCAAAGAATGTTTTCCTTTTCTACACTGCCGCCGAACATTCCAATACAGACACTATCCTTAATTTCGTCCAAGTCTGTACGTCTATAGCCAGTGTCTAGTGCAAGTTTAGATGTACCACAATTGCCATAACTATTACTTTTGATATGTAAATATTAAGCCGGCTTGAAGCTGATTTGTTTGTGTTGTTCTCTCATATCTAACATCAAACTTTAAACGATTGAAAAGCCTCATTTCAGTTCCGATTATACCTCCATAACCAAAATCATAAATATAGTTTATTGAGGGTCCGATATATACTCTTAACCAATCCGGTGTTTTATTGTAAAATATCTGTTGTGCAAAGTTTATATGAACACCCCATCTCTCCGATGGCTCAGTATATCGATATTCATATCCATAATTTGTTGTTGATTTTAGATAGCTTACGCCATATTCTAAAGCAGAATAATTGAAAGTCTTTCTAAGACCAAAAATCCACCCACTCCCATCTGTCTGTTCGCCTGATTTATAAAATGAAGTTGTTGGATATACATATATATCATTTGAGAAAATAAACACACTTGCAACAGCTATTCCTAAGTATACATAAGCATTATAATCAATATTCTCGTTATTGAAAACATTGCTATAATCATGACTACTTGTACTACTTTGAACTGTTTTTGTTCCTCTACAACGGGGACAAGTCTTATGAGAATGAGAATAGATATCACTACAATACGGACAACTTTCTTTCATTATGGAACGCTCCAGTCCAAATGTTGGAGGATATACCACTGCTGAACTAACTCCTGAACCATGACAAGCTGGACATGTTTCTTGGGCATTTAATGACATTATCAATAGAATTGCTATTATAGTAGTTATAATTGTTTTTTTCATTCTTTGAATTTATTTTTCCGCCTACTCAACTTTTCAGCATTTGCTCCCTACTCTTTTTCAATTTTTTTGAACATTCTGTTAATCGCATTTTCCCGTAGCGCAACTGCGAGTCGCACCACAGGGAAAATAATCTGTTTCTATTTCTTCATCAGCTTAGTTTCGAATGTACCTTCGCTATTTGAAATTTTTACCACATAAAGACCTTTTACTAATGATTCAACAGATATTGCTTCATTATCAACGATAGTACGTGTTATCAATTGACGACCCTGAATATCATAGATATAAACATTTGCTGATCCTATTAAACCTGTTACTTTAAACTCTTTCTGAGTTGGGTTTGGATAAAGAATAAGCTTTTCATCTTGTAATGATTCAACGGCTGTATTTCCTGCCGCTTGAACGACTTTTATTGTTATCAAATCAGATGAATATAATGATTTCACTGTTAAGGTGGCTGACCTTTCAGCTCCAGAGTTAGCTGTGGCAATTAGAGTTACAGTACCACCATTCTTACTATTTGCTGGCGTTGTAGTTAACCAACTTTGATCTGTTGATGTAGACCAACTAGTATTTGAAGTTATATTTATAGTTTTTGAATTACTAGCCTGAGCAGAAAGATTTAAAGTGGTTGGACTGTCTGTTGACAGAGTTCCTGAAATAACATTTATCAGTACACTCTTATTAACCGTTTCATAATTTATTGCATCGGTAGGAGAAAAAACAACGCTTAAAATTTGTCCAGTTCCTACATTTGGGATACTGTAACCGGGTGTATATGTAAACGTCCCGGATACACTAGTAGTTGCATTCAATTGAGTTGAAGACAACGTTGTTCCATAAACTATATCTGCAGGATTGTACCAAGTTAAAGTAGGTGTTGCTTTCTTTACATTAATGAACACTGATTTATAAACTGGGGCATAATTTATAGCATCTGTTGGTGCAAATATTACAGTTAAAACTTGATTTGATCCTGCATTCAATTTAGTACCTATAGCTGGTGTATAAGAAACGGCACCAACAATATTAGCTGATGCATTTAACTGAGTAGCACTTAATGTAGTACCATAAGTTATGTCGGCAGGTGTACCCCAAGTTAAAACGGGTGTTGCCTGTGTTACGTTAATGTATACCGTTTTTGTAATAGTTGAATTATTGGTTGCATCAGTTGGAACAAAAGTCACTTGTAAGCTTTGAAGACTTCCAGCATTTAATTTTGTTCCAATTGCTGGAGTATAAGTAAATACTCCAGATTGATCTGCTGATGCATTTAGCTGAGTCAAACTTAACGCAGTTCCATAAACAATATCGGCAGGAGTAGCCCATGTTACTACAGGATCTTTTTTGTTGACGTTTAATTGAACTGTTTTCGTTGTTGTCTCATAATTGGTATTGTCAGTTGGAGTAAACGTAACTTGTAGCGTTTGTGCAACAGCGGCATTTAGTGTGGTGCCAACAGCCGGACTATAAGTAAATGTTCCTGAGACATTGGCGGTTGCATTTAGTTGAGTTGAACTTAAGGCTGTGCCATAAATAATATCAGCTGGTTTAACCCATGTAATAACCGGAGTTGCTTTTTTTACATTTATTTGAGCGGTTTTAGTTACCGATTCAAAATTGATTGCATCAATTGGTGTGAAGTTCACAGATAAGGTTTGTCCTAACCCGGCATTTAGTTTTGTTCCAGAAGCAGGATTATAAGTATAAGTGCCAACAACGTCAGATGTTGCATTCAATTGACTTCCATTCAAAACTGCACCATACGTTATGTCTGCCGGATTAGTCCAAGTGATTATTGGAATTGCTTTAACTACATTTATCTGAACTATTTTAGTAGTAGGTTCATAGCTTGCGGTATCCTTAGGCACAAAATCAACTTTCAATGTTTGTGCAGTGCCTGTATTTAAAACCGTTTCTAACGATGGAGTATAGGTAAAATTTCCTTCTGTGTTAGCCGTTGCATTCAGCTGTGTTTTACTTAATGCTGTTCCGTACGAAATATCTGCCGGATAGCTCCATGTGATAGTGGGCACAGCTTTCTGAGTTACCACTACGTATTGATTACTTACCCCAGTAGCCGCAATGGTTACTTTTGCAGTTCGTGGGCTTGTGGTTGTATTTACACTTGCAGTGAGGTTAAGTACTACCGTGTCCGAGATATTTACCGGAGTCACTCCTGTTGGACTTACCGTTAGCCACGATTGATTAGATGTAGCTGTAAATGGAGTATTATAAATTAATCCCGCAGATGCTTTACTGCCTTGTGTAGAACCTATACTGGTAGCTGTTTTTAAGAGGGTTGCATAGGGTGCCCGTCTTAAATAATTTACATTACCTGTATTTGAAGTGATTGCACTATTTCCAATTGCAACATCTTCTCCAGAAACATTAACCGATGTACCTGCAGCAAATGATTGTAGTCCACTCCAAGTTCCCAATGTATTTCTTTTGAACAAATAACTAACTAAATTGGTGTAATTTATGACAAAATAGTCATTTGAAATCGAGACAGAATTTATTGTATAATTATAACTACCGTGTATTCCATTGTTTGCATTCGTCAAAATAATTGTATCTATCAAAACCCATGTACCTGCTGAATTTTTCTCATAAATTGATACTAGTCCATTTCTTGTCCAATAATCCCAAAAGTTCGTATAAGATCCAACAATTATATATTTATTAGATATTGCAACAGAACCTACATTAGTAGTTAGGTTATTTGTATAGCTTTTAGGAGCGGTTCCTGTAAACACTACCCCTTGTATATCCCAAATATCTGTTGTAGAATTTCTTTTATAATTATAAACTCCACCAACTTTATAATCAGAGATTACAGTATTATTAAGATATCCACTTGCACCAACTACAATATTATCTCTGGAAATACTAACAGAACTACCAAAATAACTGTTCGCAACACGATTACTCGAAACTATTTTTTGTTGTTCCGACCATGTTCCGCTTATTTTCTCATAAATATAGGCTGCGCCCGAATTTGTCAATGGATTTGAGCCGCTCACATCTTCACTTTCGGATGATGCACCTGCTACAATAAAGTTACCGGATATACTTACAGCCCCGCTAAATCCGGTTGCATCCGATGGATGTAAAATTTGTTGTTGTACCCAAGTATCTGTACTTGCGTCACGCTTGAAGATATATAAAGAACCAGTACTAACGCTTGCACCTCCAATTACTGCAATATAATCACCAGACAAACTAATAGAACCACTCCCATAATTATAGCTGCCAGTGAATGATATTTTTTGTTTTTGCGACCATGTGCCTACATTTACATCGCGTTTAAAAACATAAATAGAGCCTGCAGCTCTAACTATAGAGTAATCACCTTCGGTTACTACATCGCTACCAAAATAACTCGAAGCTGAGGCATCCGAAGCCGTAGCAGTGGTTATAACATTCCATGTCTGTGCATTTACTGAAATGCATAGAATTAAGCCCAAGATAATTCCGGAGAATTTTGAACCTAAAAATTTGTTCTTGTAAAAATCTGTTTTCATAAATCTTTTTTGAATAATATATGATAATTCTAATTAAATGAATGTGATAGCAGTTTATATATTTCGCTTTCAATCTATTTTCTCCCAAATACATCTCTCAAATATATTCTTCTCATTATTATCTATTTGAAGCCAATGTCCCGTCATCTTTTTTCTGTTTAAACTGATTGAAAGAACACCTGTACCATTAATCCCGAAACAATCAATACCTTGAAATTCATAAGTAATATTGTTGAAATCAATTTTACCGGTTACTGAATATATCTTGGGTGTTTTGGCTACTTTTGTTTTAAATTTATCTTTGAATACACGTTTAATTTCATGATAATCTTCTACAATTAAAGTTTCTTTATCTGTATTGAGTCCTTCGTATTCATACCATTTCACATTCCAGCGCCCAATTAAAGCCTTTCTTACTTTTCTTTTTTCTGAGGAAGGTAAGTCAACAACCGTTGATAGTATTGTTGCTACAGCACCTATAGAACCACTAATTACACTGTTTAAAATTTCACTGTCCATAATCTCAGATTCATTTCTTATTATTCAATTATATACTTGTAATAAAATCCCATAAAAAACCGACATCTTTCCCCTATTTCCTCATTCCCTCAATAATCTTACTTTTATCCACACTGCCTTGCGACGAACCGAAGTAGAAACTAAATACCTGCGTGAGGATAGTGCTTAGCACTCCCAACACATAGATAACCACATCTTTTACTTCGGCTTTAATGGTTTCGTTGCGGAAAATAACGATATAGAATAGCACGAAAGTGAGTATGGTGGTGGTAATAGCCAGATATGAGCCTATGTTTTTCGACAAGGAACTTGCATTGGCGTTGGTTTCCACATCAGAGCTACGTTTACGGGCACTGTCCACATCCGCCAAAACGTTTTGATGTTCTTCAATGCCTAGTTTTTGTTGGTCGAGTTGGAACTGTATTTCAGCTTTTTTCAGTTCCAATTCGTGCTGCATAACTTCATCTTTAGTGGTAGTAAGGTTATCGAGCACATTGCCCACGCTATCGACAAGTTTTCCGGCTCCGCCAGAGAATAAATCAGTAATAAAACTCATAAAAGCCCCTCCATATTCAAAGCCCCCTAAATCCCCCGAAGGGGGACTTTAAGAGCGAAGTTTGTATTATTATTTAGCTCACAAATTCAAAAAAGTTTAAGATCTTATTTCGAAGAATTACATTCAGAAAAAAAGTATTAAAGCCCCCCTTCGGGGGATTTAGGGGGCTAATGTTCTACACACCCAACCGTACAAATACTTCTTACTTTCAGGTCGTTTTTTGATAATGGCAATATACCTTGCAATTTTGGCTACGGTAAATGCAGCCAGAAAATGATCGGGATCGAAAGTATTTATTTTCGACAACGATTCTGGCCCAATAACGCCATCTGCTTCAGCTTCTACTACCATTTGCGCTAAGGATGCACTGGTTTTTACTCCGGCATTCACTGCGAAATCGAAAATGGAATCGGCCACCAACTGATTGTTAATAGTGTCGGCACTAAGCGTATCCCAGAAATTGACTTGATAAAACTGTGTAATTTCGTTTTGAAGCTCTGTGTCTTTTTCCAGATTAGCCGGAAAGCCGTGTTGCTGTTTACAAATATCAACACGCACCCAACCGCTCCATTTACTGTGCATATTGCGGGCAATGCCTTTGTAGGTTTCACCACCCGGATCGTCCGTATCGTTTACATATCCACCTTCGTGGGTAAGCACTTTTTCGAGTGCAGGAAAAAAAGTAGCCATAGTTAATAAATTATTCAAAAGTCAACACATTGTCAATTTGATGAATAACGGCTGTAGACGAAGTACTAATACTCGATGTAGAAAAATCTGTTCCTGTTCCCGTTCCATCTATATTCTTAAATGAAGTTGGTCTATTGCTGAATACATAATCACGGGTCAAAATATTATACAAGCCATTCTCTGTAAGTACGTGAGCTGTTTTCCCAGTTTCGGTAGTAAGCGTTAAGTCACTTCCATTTCCGGACACACGTATTTTATAGAATTTATTTTTTGATGTACCAAAACCAGTCGCACCATCTACATTTTTTATAGTAGCCGACTGATACACTTTATCAACTGACAGATTGTCTACAAATACTGAGTTATCCTGAAAATGGTATCGTAAAAAACGCTCTAATTTTGAAATAGCAGCATCTCTAGTAGTTTTATCAGTCATATTATAGATTCCTACTATTGATCCTTGCGAATCCCACGGAATGATAATTCCGTTACTTATGGCCTGTTGTATAGCAGCATTGGTAGGAACATAAACCGTATAATTATATGTTTTGAAGAACTTTACATTATAATCAATACCATATATGTTTCCAAAAATTGGCGAACCAGTAATTAAAATATTATCAAATCCTACTAACAATGAATAGAACGAACTAAACTCGGGAGTTTCGCTAAGCACCTTATAAACCGATTTCAAAGTCGGGCTTATTGGCTTGTTGAGGAAATACGTTTTACCATTGGTCTGACTATATACATTCATTACATGCGGTGGCGTAGCAGTAGCAGTAGTAGCATTTTCAATATCGGCTCCCCCTTTTACAGTCATGAAAATTCCTGAACCTTCAATTTTTAATGGCACATTTCCCCTTGTCATATAAAAACTTTTACCTGACTGAACATCACCTACTACTATGTGCGAGTTAAGTAAATCAACTAAGCGGGTTGACAAGAAAGTTTGATTAGTAATCACCCCAACCGAGTCGCCAACAATTCCTATTTGCTTATCGTATTTGTACACTGTGGCATTTACCGTAGCTGTATTAGAATTATACCAAAATTTCAAAACCCCTTGTTTATCCTGACCATAGGCTATCGGATCAATGTAATTATCTAGATATTCGTCTGTAGGAACAAACAAACTATAATAAGTTGTCAATGAACTTAAATACAATTTATAAAATGGATCAGTCGTGATTGCCCAATTCATTATTTTTGTATTTGAACTTGATAATACCGGTTTATAAACACTATTGGATGAGAGGCTGTCAATACTGGCTACTGTTTTATTTGACTTTGAAATCACAGATGAGTTCTGAGCATTGATAGCAGATACACTTACAATAATAAAGAAATAAAGAAGATATGTTACTCGTTTCATAAGTTGATTTATTGCTTGCATGTTTGTATTTTTCAATATAAATATTCGTTTCATATTATTCTTAATTTAAACTTTTAAATTATTCAAAATCAATTTATATCTTCGCTTTCTAAAGCACTGACCGGTACAAATTCAATATAGTCAATCATAAGGGTTCCATCCATTAGACCTTTAATTGTTATTCTATGATTCCCGGCATTCATGAACATGTAAGTTCCTAAAACTTTCCTTGAAACATTTACATTACCTCGTGCATTTGCTGTCATTCTCGATGTATAACTAGCCGGTCCTTTCATATATCCATGATTACGCAACGCCTTGTCATTCTCGTATCCATACGGATCATCAGCCTGCGATCCAGGTGTTACATAACCAATTTTAGGGTCTGTTGCAGACATTCTAAAATCTATTGGTACACCAGCAGGTATGTCATCAAAATAAACCTCTGCAATTCCACTTCCATTATTTGGACCGTAGCCAATCCGAACTTCGTACGCACCAGCCGGTACAGATAGGGTAGTAAAAGTAAAATCATAGACTCCTGCAAAGAAAACGTCATCTCCTTGGTAATCACAATAATCTCCATTAGCATTATAGTAATACACCTTGGTTGCCTGAGAGCAGGTAAGATCCTTTATATACCCGTTTGGGAATACCCACGCTTGGACTTTTCCGCTAGCACGCATATTGTTATTCGTCAACTCGGGAAATAAACTCGCCATATCAAAACGCAATCTTTTTCCTGATAAGTTTTCAATTATACTTGAGTTGTAAGTCATTATTTTATCAATTCCATAATAATAACCATTAGAAATATTGTTGTCATTATAATTTTTGATAATGTGAATTGCACTTCCAGCATCAGCAGATTGATTAATCAGGTTTGTAAGTCCTGAACTTCTTTCCTTTTTAATCTCTATCAGCGAATTCGGACACATAGATTCAATATATTCATACATATCAACTGTTTTTATCATGTTGTTGGTATCATACGCATCAATAAACTTTGAAATAGACAGTTTTTTATTGATAATATGATAGGCTATAAACCTGTTCAGACTATTCTGCCTGTTAGTAACATCGATAATACTCGGATCAGCATTATATACATTTGCATCAGCATACGCTTTCATGCTTTCTAAATCTGTAATCCCGTTTGCCCTCATGGTGGAATCACTTTCCATTAATACCGTAAAACCATATCTTCTCAAGAATGGTAATTCTCTTTGGACATCAGAACCACCCTGATTAGCAATCAAAGATTTATATTGATTCCAGTTATAACTTTTATCTCTGTCGACCATTAAAGAATCGACTAGCCCGGTAGCTACAAGTCCCTGATAAAAAATTGAAAAGTTTGGGTCTTTTGCAATTTTATTGACAACACTTTGCCTATTAAACGATGTATTCTCAAAACTAATACTATCAATATCAGTGATGGCTTTTTTATACAGAACCATTCCCGAACGCATCACGTAAATAGTATCTTGCGTGGAAGCTAACGAACTTACAAATGGAAGAAACACTAAAATTATTTTTATTATCGTCTTCATATTATTCTTGTTTGAATTATAGATTTTTATTGAACGGGTTCTAGAATAATGCAATCGATGCGAGGGGTTTTACTGTAGTTTACGAGTTCAGATGCTGTTGATCCTACTGCATTTTCGACAAATAAAGAAAATTTGATGGGCGATATGTTACTCATGTATAAGTTACAGAAAGGTAGTTGAAGATTTTTTACAACCAGCATTTTTTGCACGGTTGCACCATCTGTTATAAATATATTACTAGCTACTGACGGAGCTTGTATATTATTATTGGCATCCACTGTGGCTCTTGTTACCTGATAACCGGTAGGAATAGCTGTTCCGGTTGCATTCTTATTATCTAAATAAGATAGGGAAAATCTCACTTTATAGGGTTTGTGATCGTTAGGGTTAACCGCTGTACCAGGTACAAAGACACAATAAACATTATATTTGGTTGCTAAAGTATTGGGAATTGGAAATTCTACATATGCAGTATTTAGCGAACTACTAGGAGTGAGTTTTAAATACTTCTTATCAGATATATTAAAAACACCATCTGTATACGTAGTTATGGTTGAACTATAATATTGAGTTTTTAATCCATATCCTGTATTCTCGGCTTCAATCCTGATTTCATTATTCCGGTACTCCGGGTTATACATTTTTAATTGATTTACATTGAAACAATTTCCATTCGTCAACTCATTCGTTTGAGCTCCAGCAAGTATGGTAGCAGGTGATTTTAATTTATAACCGGATGTGGCTGTAAAAACACTGTCGGTTGTCACTGCATTCAGTTTCCCTTTGAAAAAATTATTATGGATAATGGCAAACTTTGTGGCTTCATCATGACTGTTCGATAAACTATCGTCAGGTACTACACAATATGGGTATAATTTAGTATAAGCATCAGTCCATGCTTCGTCCGATGGGATAATAGCCGAATAAAGACTGTCTTCATTGTTGGCAAAAGGGAGTTGGTCTAATATAGTATTCCCTGTAGGTGAATCAAAAGTTTTATTTGTATGTGCATTTACATAAGCTTTCATTAAATCATGTCCGGTTCCTTGCGTTATATAGTCCCAAATATTCGGTTTAAAAGGTGCGTATCCATTTATAATATGGATAATGGAGTTGAAACTATATATGTTAGATGTTAGAACGGCATTACCATCAAAAAAATAATTATTCAGACTCTTAGTAAAGAACAACCGCTTGTTGTTAAGCATAATTATTTTTTGACTATCTCCAATCTGTGCGGTGCTTATTTTTGATTTTGCAATATGGTTTGTTACAATCTGTCTTACTAATGCGGTATCGGACAAATTAATCTGGCTTAATGCGCTATTAATCGGTGCCCAGATAGTAGTGTTATCTAATTTTTTTACGTAACCCGCAATTTGAATCATTTGAGCAAACCGTGTAAGTTCTGAATTTGATTTCAAGTCATCAAAAACAATATTCGACCTGTTTATTTCATAATAATCGGGTGCTACGAATGCAACGCTGTCAATCATAGAACCTGCTTCTTTATAGATTATATCGCCGGACTTATAAAAGAACAATGAATCCTGAGCCTTCGTAACTCCGAAGCAGAATACTGAAAATAAAAGGGTTATATAGAATACTTTTTTCATAATTTCATCAATTTGGCTAGTTGATTATTCATGTTTATTAAATAGATACCACGAGGCAAAAAACTAATGTCTAGAGACTGGACAGAAGAATTTATTTTTCCGGCAAAAACCTGTACACCACTCGTATTGAACAAACGAACAGTAACCAACTCTTCCGTTAATCCTTTAAAATAAGCTAATCCTTTGGTCGGATTCGGATATAAGAACATATTCCCGTCATCATGTACCGATTGCACTCCTGTTGCACTCTCGAAGTACAACTTTTGAATATCTGAACTTGCGTACACTGAGTTTGTACCTTCAAAAACATTGATATTCATCATACTTGCTGCAAAATTGATTTTCTTGATATTTCTGACACTTAATGCATTAGAAGTGCCATTTTTGAATTTTACAACCAAATTTCTCTCTTGCGATTTCACAGTTACCAAACAGGCACTCAATAGTAAAATCAATCCTAAAAGTTGAATTCTTTTATTCATGTTTAAAATATAAAAGGGTTATTTATTTTATCTTATCAATATTGTGATTTTGATTCTCTACTCTCAAGCTTTTCGGTATCTTCTCCCTGCTATTTTCTTATTATCAGGATTCTCTGTTTAGTAGTGATGGTTTAGCTTCGCTGATTTACAATTCACTTGAAGTGAAGCTCTCACTTAATTAGATTTGCCAGCAAAGGTTTTCCGTATTTCTTAGTAAACCCGAGCAGGCTCATTTACGAAACTGCCCGGGAGAGTGATAGTGAACACAGAAATTATTTTGTTGTATCGTCGGTTGTTTTCTTCTTATTGTTTTCAGCTCGTGTTCCGGTGGCTTTCACCGTGGAAAGTGAAGTGGTGATAAGTTCGTTGAGCGAGCTAATAAGTGCTGCCACGTCGGCCGATGGAGCTGAGATTTCCTGTAAGCTTACTATCTGAAACAAGGCTTTAATGGACACTGTTAGCCCAGGACGGGTTTCGGCTACAGTAGGTTCATTACTTTCGGAAGCTAATTGAAGAGCATTATGAGCAGCTGTTTCGTAGTTGATTTGTGCTTGTGCCAATTCGTCTAACAATTCGCCACCACCAATCAACGTTAACTCTGCTACATATTTGGTTTGAATCTCGGAAACGATATTGGTAATAATTCCCGTGCGTGATTTTTGTCCAATGGACTGAATGCGCCATGCATGTTTTCGTATAACGGCAATTAACGATGCGGCAGCAGCGGGTACACCTTCTTTACGGCGTGTAGAAGATGAATTGCAATAATTTCGAAAAGTCATAAAGGCATCAATACGTTCTTTATCCCTGTCGGACTGAACAGCTATTAATGGGTTTTTCGATTCACGCTCCAATGCACTCTGAAAAGCGATATTTTTCGTGCTAACATTGTTTAGAAATGGTACAATAACCGGCAACAGAGCTCTTTTAGTTTCGGCTATTACAATGGTATGTTTAGTAAAAGTAAGCAACTGATTGCTTGGGAACAAAGCTAAATTTAAACTTGAAATCATGATATAAAAATTTATGTATGAATAATTTATGTATTTATCCAGTTGTGATACGGTTATTTCTTTCCTGATTAATAAGTTCTCATTTTGTGAGACTGTTGATTATTTTCTATTGTTGATTATTTTACTTTGAAATAGGTAAATTCATATTATTTTAGATAGCATTTCATTTTGTAAAACCTCTATTTCTTTTCTATTTATCGGTATTCTAATTTGTAAAACATACTATTTTAAAATTTCCGGGAGCATTACAATTCGGATCTTCGCATTTTTTTTTCGTTTTTTACCTATTTTATTTTGCTACACTCTTGTTTTGATTCTGGTAACGACTCAGTACCCTCCAGTTTTGTAGTTATTTAATTTTTCAGGTTATTTCCGTTTCGTATTGAGGGTTTCACTTGAAGCGAATCCCTCAATAATTTCTGAATGATCCGAATTGTTAGAATTTAAATCCAGCTACCAGTGAAACAGATGAATTTTTCATGTTACTGTCTTTTGATACGTTTAAAAATCCAAGTGTAGACTCCAAATTGAAAAATAAACCACTGCTAAGTTCATAACCTACCGCTGACGAAAGACCTAGGTCAAACGAATTAAGTATAGCTTCACTTGCACCATTTTCTTTAGTAAATATGCTCATTGAACTCTCTGATTGTCCATCGATTTTATAAGTTTCTTTGCCTGCAATTCCTATTGCTAAGTAGGGACCTGCTGCAATTGTTACTTTACCCGGACCTGCTGCTAGTTTATACAATGCTTTTACGGGTACTTGAAGATAAAGTGGATTAATTGAAAAACTTGCTCCGGTTACAGATTTTGCGGCACCATTCAATGTCAATAGAGCTTCTGGTTGAATAAAAAAATCACCAGACACAGGTAGCTCGTAAAGCCCACCTACTTGAAATCCAATTCTTGAATCCAAATCTTTGGCATCGCTACCATAGTAAGATGAAATGTTAGCACCTGCTTTTACACCAAATTTTTGTGCCGATACCGACACGGTTGCCATAGCAACAAGAATCATTAAAATAATTTTTTTCATAACATGTTTTTATATTTTTGCCTACTCGTAAAGCTTTTCGGCTTCCGCTGTTAGTTTTTTTCACCAAGCCCTATACGTGAAAAAAAGAGGTTGTTAAATTACATTCCAGTTATTATTAACTATTTTTGAGTAAGAACTATTAACACTGAAAATATCTGAGTATTCCTTAATCAAAAAAACACATAATCATCTTCTATGAAATATCTCCATTTTAAATCAGTTGGAATTGTACTGGAAAGTGTGTAAGTGGAACTGCCAGTTACTTTTAAAACAACTTCATTCCATCTTTTCTTCAGATTAAGATCATAAGTAGTAGAAGTTTTGGATTCAGTTCCTTTTATTGTACAGTTTTTATCGAAATACATAAATACAGTCATCAAATTATTTGCAGTTTTCATTATTGAGCTTGAATAAGAAGTAAAATTACATTTGAACAGTTCACCAACAGGACTATTATTTTTATATATTCCCATAGTAACCATTGTACTTTTAGCTGTTCGATCGCTAACAGACACATCAGAACCCGCCACAATTTCTTGTAAATTGGTTGGAGTGCTTAATTTCATCGAAAATTTTCCATCACTAGTTGGAGTACAATTTCCAAAAACATTTCCACCAGCATCAATGCATTCTATAGCATCAAATGCGCCTGCACTATAATTTGAAATTGTTCCGGTAATTATTCCGTCCGCAGTTACAGTTTGGTTGTTTGTGTCTGTTGTTGGTTCTGTATCATCTTTTTTACTGCAACTGCTATAGATGATTAATGAAATACAGAGAAGTAATACTGTTTTGAATGTTGTTTTCATTGTGTGGATAATGTTGTTTTTGCCTACTCTTCAGCTTTTCGGCATCCGCTTTATTTCTCTCTTCGTTCTCAGTTTCAGTAGTTTTAAAATGTCGCAGTAATACCAATAAAGTATTACCGCAACATTTAGGTAAACAAACACGAAAATCTAACGCAAATCAGAATTCTTATATCATTTTAATGGTCTCTTGCAATGTTTTCAGGTAATTGCGTGAGATAAACAATTCTTCGGAATTACTTACTGGCACCGACAACTTACATACTTTGTCAACGATACCATTCAGGAATCCGAAATTAATAATGTGTTGATGATTGATCCGAATAAACGACGGAGAACAATCTAATATATCGTTGGCAATGGTACTGCGTTTCAGCAGTAAACACGAACGGTCGGTTAGTATAGCCGACCATTGTTTTTTAGTTTTTGAGTATTCGAAACATACAATCTGATTGGCCTGAAGCAACTGGTATCCGGTGGCGGTGGCAATCATTAGTGTTCGGTTGGTACTAACGTATTGGGTCAGTATCGACTGTGTGAGTTCAATAAGTTGGAGGAATTCTTTGGGCAGTTTATTGGTTTGCGGTAGTTCAGAATAATTGGCAGCTTCTTTGTCGGCCGACTCAAACACTTTTATGTTTTTAGCACCTAAACGTTGCCCCGAATGTTGCGATGAGTGCTTTTTGGAAATGATTTCCAAACAATGTGTATGAGTTACCGGAACGACAAGTTTATAGCTTTTATTCTCCATGACCATTTGGTTAAAACTTCGGCAAAGTTAACCAAAACAGTATGTGTTATAAAATCATAAAATCTCGAAATAACATTAAAATGTTGAATTCTGATAATAAGTGGCAAATAATGCAACTAAGTGGTAGAAATATGTAACTGGTTGGAAACTCTTAATAGGAGTTTTTACACAAAGACCTGTTAGGGAGTTATTTGAATAAGGGTAAATTTGAATATTTTCAGATAGACTCAAAGCGTTCTTGCAATAATTTGAGGTAGTTGCGGGAAATTTTTAATTCTACCTTTTCGAAAGGAGGGGACAGTAAACAGCCTTGACCATCGATAAACGTAAGATAATCGAAGTTGATAATGTGCTGTTGGCTGATTTGAATAAACGACGAAGATAATTTCAAAATGTCATCGGCCTTTGTACCGCGTTTGAGTTGTAGCTTTTTGGAATCTTCGAGTGTAATGAACCAGATTTTTCGAATGCTGTGATATTCAAAGTAACCAATATCTTCGGTTCGTAGCAATTGATAACCGGTAGCAGTGGCAATCATAAATCGGCGTTTTTCGGGCAAAAGAGCTGAGATGGTATCTTTAAAAAGTTGCGACGACTGGGTTTTAGTAGCTTGCTTTAGGAACCGATTTATGACTACATTGAATTCGTCATCGGTGTACGGTTTCAATAGATAATCAAAAGCCGAGGCTCGTAAGGCTCCTAGTAGGTATTTGTCGTAGGCGGTATAAAAAACTACCTGCATATTCCAGGTAATTGTATCTTGCATTTCGGTTAGAAGTTCTAGTCCGGTTTGTTCGGGCATTTCTACATCCAGAAACAGTAGGCTTGGCTGGTGCTTCAAAATAGCGGCTTTACCGGTAGATGGTAATTGCGATGTAGCAACCAGTTTCAGCTCAGGAAATTGGGCTATTGATTGTTTGAGGTTGTTGATACAGGTTGCGTCATCATCAACAATGGCAACAGAATATTTATTGTTTGTCATTGTCAACTGCTTTTAAATATCAAACTTATATTGCCTTGGAATGCTAATTCTTACGCTTGCTCCGGTGATGTCTTCTTCGTTAATATCTGCTATATTGAACTCAATTTTATTGTTGTTTTTTCGGTTCAAAATCAGAATGGTTTGTTGTAGTACCTTTAGTCCGGTACCTGTTCCGGATGTAGTTCTATTCGTTTCCGGATGATAGCCGGCTCCATTGTCCTCAATAATAATCTCCAAATAATCATATCTAGAACTAATAATGATTTCTAATTGTTTAGCTCCCTGTTTAGCCCGCAGGGCGTGCTTTATTGCATTTTCCACCGGAATTTGTATAATCATGGCGGGAATCTGCCATTCTTCTGGAACAATGTCGGAGGCAATTTCCCAATGTGCAACGAACTCTTTGCCGAGGCTTTTTTGTTCAATAAGCAAATAGGTTTTTACAAAGTCTATTTCCTCGGCCAACGATACGGATGTTTGCTCTGCAATTTCAAGGCTTCGGCGCAAAATACGAACCAGTCCTATCATTTCCTGATGCTTTTCTTTGTCTTCTTCCGAACTTATTTCCCGATTAAGGGTGTTGAAAATAAAATGGGGCGAAATTCGGTTGCGTATATTCTGAAGCCGGAGTTTAGCATTGGCATCAACAAATTTTGCTTGTTGCAGGTCACGTTTCCTTTTGTGATTTATATAAGCCAAAACTGATGTAATAATAAGCGCTAAAACAATAAATATCCAAAAAAAGACGGTCAGCTTTAATGTTTTTATTTGAGATGTCTGTTCATCAATCATGTATTTGCGCTGAATTAATGCCGTGTCTTGTTGAAACCGCATATCAACCTCTGCTATGCGAGTGTTCACCCTTTCGGTGCGTATGGAATCATTTTGTTTAATGTTGTTCGATTGATAATAATATGCCTGCTTATAATCTCCAACTTTTGCATAATAGTTCTGTAGGTATTTGTTCCGAATAGCTAATATATTCGGTTCTACATTTGTTGTCTTGCTAAACAGTTGCAATAATTTAAACGCTTTTTTGGTATCATTCTGTTTTAGCGCCACCCCGGCTTTCACGGTGGCAATATAGTAAAGTATATTTTCAACTCCTTTGTTTTGAAAATAGGTATAACTTTCGTCTAACAGGTGTTCGGCTGAATCGAGCTTGTTTAATTGTAAATAAATATCACCCAAATTGGCATTGCATAAATTAATGCTGTATTGGTAATTCCCCTGAGTGACTATGGCTTTGGCTTTTACAAACCATGGAAGTGCATTTGCGTATTCTTCTTTGTAGTAATAATAATTACCACGATTGTTACAAAAAACAAATTTCTCGTTTAACGACCGGCTCTCAAGTTGTTTTTCAGCCATTTTGAAATAAGTGTCTGAAAGTTCGAAATTCCGCATACCCATATAATATGCTTGTCCTAAGCCAAAATAGATAGGGAATCCCATCTTGTCTGAAATATGCAAAGAATCGCTTATAAATAAAGCCTTTCTAAAATAGCCGATTCCATTAATATAGTCGCCTTTACGTGTGTACATATCGCCTAAATTAATGCAAATGTCTGGCAAAGTACTTCGATCTACTTTTAAATAGCCGTGCTGATAGGCGGTTTTGTAATAATAAATGGCACTGTCAAACTTATTTTGTTCGGTATAATAATTTCCCATGTAGTTATTTGCAGTTGTCAGCATATCCTGAACACGAGGTGATAGCAGTTGACGGTTTGCATACTTCATGAGCTGTTTAGTCATTATGTAGGCAGTGTCGTAAGCATTTATTGCAAAATAGTAACTGGTATAGTCAGATAAAACTTTGTAGAAACTATCACTATCTTTAGCTAGCGAAAGGGCAGTTTTATAGTGTGATTTTGAATAAGGATTGTTATGAAATAAAGAATCCTTGGCCTGAATTAATAGAGAGTCAATGTTAGCGCTACTGGTTTGTTTAGTTGAAGACGAATGGTTACATCCAACAATAAATAGTAAAACTATCACTACATAGCCTAACTGTTTTATAACTGATTTGATTCGATAATATTGTTTCATAGTCGTACATCTATTGATTCTCAACGCAATTAGGTTAAACCGCAAAGTGAATTATGCAAATTAGGTTGTGTGATTTGCAAATATACAAAACATATTTTAACCGATATACTCGATATTGCCAAATAATACAGGGAATAATCAATATTAATGCTATTTTTGTGAATCAGTTTGTAATTTCCATGATTTCGTATTAAAAGTATACATCTGTCTTTAAATAATCAGTAACTTATATAAAAATGAACAAACTTATTTTGTCTTTAGCATTACTTATGTCTGTTATCAGTTCTGCTCAAACTAACGACGATCGCGGGTATCTGGTGAAAGTGGGTGATCTGGCTCCGGATTTTAGTATAAAACTTACTGATGGCAAAACGGTAAAACTTTCCGATCTGCGGGGAAAAACAGTCATGCTACAATTTACAGCTAGTTGGTGTAGTGTTTGCCGTAAAGAAATGCCATTTATCGAACGGGATATATGGCAAAAATACAAATCAAATCCTAACTTTTCGCTGGTAGCTATTGATCGCGATGAACCGTTGGAAACAGTTATTGGTTTTGCAAAATCAATTCCTATTAGCTATCCGATAGGGTTGGACCCCAAAGCAGATATTTTTGCCTTATATGCGCAGCGTGAAGCAGGAATAACCCGGAATGTAATTATCGATAAATCGGATAAAATTATAATGCTGACTCGCCTTTACAACGAAGAAGAATTCAAAAAAATGACGGATCTTTTGGAGGTAGTTTTAAAGTAAACAATAAACCAACACCGCCTGAACTACAAAAGAGTTCAGGCGGTGTTGGTTTATTCAATCTTTATGAATGATAGATATTGGGCTACGCTGATTTTCGATTCGGGCAATGAAATTATTCTTTAATCATAACTGATCAGGCCTTTTTCTTGCCTCTGTTAAAACGATTGCATATCGCAAAGTCGTTTGTAATAACCATCCAAGGCAATAAGTTCTTCGTGTTTGCCACGCTCCACAATTTTTCCTTCGTGCATTACGCATATTTCGTCAGCACGTTTAATGGTTGATAGACGGTGTGCCACAACCAATGTAGTACGGTTCAACATCAGGTTTTCAAGAGCTTCCTGCACCATTTTTTCCGATTCAGTATCAAGTGCCGAAGTAGCTTCGTCCAGGATCAAAATTGGTGGGTTTTTAAGGATGGCACGAGCTATGCTCACCCGCTGGCGTTGACCTCCCGAGAGTTTGCTTCCACGGTCTCCAATGGTAGATTCGTAGCCATTTTCGGTAGCGGAAATAAAGTCGTGAGCATTTGCAATTTTTGCAGCTTCAATAACCTGCTCCATGGTTGGGTTCTCCACACCAAAAGCTATATTGTTGAAAAATGTATCGTTAAATAAAATGGCTTCCTGATTTACATTTCCCATCTGAGAACGAATATCGTGGGTTTTGTAATCTTTAATATTGATGCCATCCATTAAAATTTCCCCTTCGATAGGGTCGTAATAACGTGGCAGCAAATCCACCAGAGTTGATTTTCCGGAACCCGATTGTCCAACTAAAGCTACAGTTTTTCCTTTTGGCACAACTATATTAATATCTTTTAGTACCCAGTCAGTTTCATACTTAAAGCTTAGATTGCGAAATTCAATTTTGTCCGAAAATGGGCGTAGCAATACTGGTTTTTCCGGGTCTTTAATTACATTTTCGCTCATTAATATTTTGTCAACACGTTCGAGTGATGCCATTCCTTTTTGAATACTATACGAAGCTTTTGACAAATCTTTTGCAGGAGCAATGATGCTGTAGAAAATAAGGATATAATAGATAAATTCTTCGGCAGAAATATTACCCTTATTACTTAGAATAAGAGTACCTCCAAACCATAACAGAATAGCAATTACAATGGTTCCAAGCAATTCACTTACCGGATGTGCCAAATTATAACGGCGGTTAAGACGATTAAATGTTTTCCGTATTTTTTCGTTCAATGCTCCGAAACGTGCCTCAAGTTTGTGTTCTGCATTAAAAGCTTTTATTACGCGTAATCCGCCCAGTGTTTCTTCTATCTGTGAAAGTAATTCGCCGGTTTGTTCTTGCCCTATTGTTGAACGACGTTTGAGTGATTTTCCTGTTTTTCCTATTAACCAACCGCTAAATGGCAACAGTACCAGCACAAAAAGAGTCAACTCCCAACTTAAATAGAACATAAAACCCAAATAGCCGATAATAAGAATCGGGTTTTTGAATACCATGTCCAGCGAACTCATAATGGAAGCTTCTACTTCGCCTACATCGCCCGTCATGCGCGACATGATATCGCCTTTTCGTTCTGCAGTAAAGAATCCGATAGGCAGACTTATGATTTTTTTGTAAAGTTGATTGCGCAAATCGCGTAATACTCCTGTGCGAATCGGAATCATAAAGTGAGATCCTAAATAGGCTGTTCCAACTTTAAGAGCTGTCATTACTACTAAAAAAACACCCAAATAAATCAATGCGGCACTTGGTCCAACAGATTTTATAGATTGTTCAATCCAGCAAGATAGATTGTTCTTCAATGCAGTAAGAACCTCTTTTGTACCATCGTTCCATGTCCATATCATGTACGCTTTTTTTGCTTTTTCAATTCCGAAAAGCAATTGTAATACAGGTATAACTGCGGCAAACGAAAACAAGCTGAAAACCATTGTCAGCAAGTTAAAGAGCAAACACAGCAATACGTATTTTTTATACGGCGGAATAAACCGCTTGAGTAGTGTGACGAATTTGAACATGAATTTAGTAGGTAGTTAATAGTTTATAGTGGGTAGTTATAGCGGTGTAACCCCAAATTTTTCGGGATTATTCAACATATATGACAATAACTTCCCAACTTCTTTATTAATTTCAATTCCTTTATTATACTCTGTTTGATCTATATACTTACAGTTAATGGCAAAATCCAACCAAACTAGAGTCTCGCTGTTTTCTCCTAAACAATCAGTTATCTTTAAAAGAAAGTGTTTGTGATAGTTCCTTTTCCTGTAAGCTTCAGCTAAATTTGCACAAACCGAACGTGATGATCTTCGTATTTGATCTGTTAGCGAATATTTCTCTGCTTGTGGAAATCCAATAGTTATATCAAAAATGCAACATGCTTGCTCAAATGCTTTTTTATATGCAATTAAATTACGAAAATCTTGATAATTTCCTTCCATAATCTATAAGTGTTGACAGGAACTATAAACTGTTGACTACAAACTACCTACTATAAACTGATTACACTCCTGTATAATTTCGTGGAGTAATGCGCTTCAATTCTTCTTTTACCGATTGATTTACATCCAACGTTTCGATAAAGTCACGGATAGATTTTTCGTTGATTCCCTCGTTAGTACGTGTTAGAGCTTTCAAAGCCTCGTAAGGTGATGGATAAGCTTCACGACGAAGAATGGTTTGAATACCTTCAGCAACAACTGCCCATGTATTATCTAAGTCGCGATAAATCGCTGTTTCGTTCAACAATAGTTTGCTCAAACCTTTCAGAATGCTTTGTGTGGCAATAATTGTATGAGCAAAAGGAACTCCAACGTTTCGAAGTACAGTACTATCTGTTAAGTCTCTTTGTAGGCGAGAGATTGGTAATTTTGCTGCTAAAAATTCAAATGATGCGTTAGCAATAGCGAGATTTCCTTCGGCATTTTCAAAGTCGATAGGGTTTACCTTATGTGGCATGGCAGATGAACCAACTTCGCCGGCTTTAATTCGTTGTTTGAAATATTCCATAGAAACGTATGTCCAAATATCTCTACAGAAGTCAATAAGAATGGTGTTGATGCGCTTCATGGCGTCAAACTGAGCCGCCAGATTATCGTAATTTGAAATTTGTGTAGTCCATTGCTCACGGTCTAATCCTAGTTTGTTGGCCACAAACTTGTTTCCGAAATTTTTCCAGTCAATTGCAGGGTAAGCCACCGCATGTGCATTGTAATTTCCGGTTGCTCCGCCAAATTTAGCCGAATTTGGAATTTGCTTCAATGTAGAAACTTGTTGATTTAAACGGTTGACAAAAACCATTATTTCCTTACCCAAACGGGTTGGAGATGCAGGTTGACCATGTGTTTTAGCCAGCATGGATACATCGCGCCACTCGTCAACCAAATGCGTAAGTGCTTTCAAAACCTCTTCCATTTCCGGTAGGTAGACCTGATTCAATGCATCTTTAATTGAAAGTGGTATTGAAGTATTATTAATGTCCTGAGAAGTCAGACCAAAATGAATAAATTCTTTGAAAGCCTCAAGACCCAGTACATCAAATTTTTCTTTTACAAAATACTCAATGGCTTTAACGTCATGATTGGTAACACTTTCAATCTCTTTTATTTTTAATGCATCTGCCTCGCTAAATTCGGTATAAATTGCCCGAAGTTTTGGATATACCGATGCCGGTACTTGTTCCAATTGCTTCAACGGTATTTCGCACAATGCAATAAAGTATTCAACTTCAACCAGAACACGGTAGCGCATCAAGGCATATTCCGAAAAATAAGCCGCGTAAGATTCAGTTTTTGTGCGGTAACGACCGTCAACAGGAGAAATTGCAGTAAGAAGAGATAAATTCATGATCTATATTTAATTTTCAATTTACTAATTTGTTTGCTTTTAGTTGGTTATTTCGACTTGCAACTCTATTTTTATGCAAAGCATATTCAAAAGTGGAATATCTGTATTTTCTATTGAAACTCAGTCCAAAGCAAGAGCGCAAAGTTAATCAATTCTATCGGATTAGAAAAGTTTATAATGCTCACTTGCAACAGTGAGACTTTTTCTTTACCTTTGTTTCACAAATAAAACTAAATAATAATACACTTTGACCAATGCTTAGGTCGTAAGTTTTTTCAGAAAAATAGAAGAATATATGAGATATGTTAGGATTCACAAAGAGGGTCGTTTGATATTAGGGACATTAGCATTGATATTGTTGTTGTTAAACTTGTACATTTATACTCATTTTTTGGGGATAGTGCCAATTATTAATATCATAATTTCGGCCTTGTTGTTATTCTTTTTTGCCTACTTTTTTCGTAACCCACCTCGCAAAGTCTATATTGACGATGCTAGTTTGGTGGTTGCACCTGCCGATGGTACTGTTGTAGTTGTTGAGCCTGTTGATGAGTTGGAATATTTTGGCGATAAACGTATTCAGGTATCTATTTTTATGTCGGTGTTTAATGTACACGCCAATTGGTATCCCATCAAAGGAACTGTATTGAAGTCGGTTCATCACGATGGACGCCACATGGGTGCTTTCTTACCAAAATCAAGTACCGAAAACGAACGTTCTACTGTTGTGATTGAATCTGCAGCCAAAACTCAAATTTTGGTTCGTCAGATTGCAGGTGCATTGGCACGTCGCATTGTAACTTATGCTCATGCTGGTAAAAAATGCCATTTGAATGAGCATTTAGGCTTTATTAAGTTTGGTTCGCGCGTTGATTTATACTTTCCTATTGGTACCGAGATATTTGTACAGGTTGGCGAGTCGACCACTGGTAACGAAACAATTATTGCGCGTTTAAACGAAGATTAAATGACCATTCAGGAAGCTCAAAAACAGGTTGATGAGTGGATAAAAACATATGGAGTTCGTTACTTTGGCGAACTTACGAATATGGTTATCCTAACCGAGGAAGTTGGTGAGCTTGCACGTGTAATTTCTCGCACCTATGGCGAGCAGTCGTTTAAACAGTCGGATAAGGAAGTTAATTTGGCTGACGAAATGGCCGATGTGCTTTGGGTACTTATTTGTTTGGCTAATCAAACAGGCGTAAATCTTACCGAAGCTTTTGAGAAAAATATGCAAAAGAAAACCGAGCGCGACAAAACGCGTCATTTGCAAAACGATAAACTCTTGTCTCCCGACAATAACCCTCCGACAACAGTCTAAGAATAAGATACCTTTCAAAACCAATCTCCACTGTCGACAGATGTCTGCCGTCCGTAGTCTAAAAATAAAAAACAATGAGCAAATTTGACGACCTTTTTAAACAATACAATTGTAATCTGAACGACGAAAGCGTTAAGCAGGATATTGATAAGATTCTGGCTGCACATTACGCCGAAAATAATAACGTAACAGTATATAAACAATGTCTTAGTCAAATTGACCTGACATCATTAAATGGAACCGATACCCATGCCGAAATCATTTCGATGGTTGAAAAAGTGAACGGTTTTAAATCGGTGTTTCCTAATTTGCCTAATGTGGGAGCTATTTGTGTTTATCCAGCACTTGTTCCGGTAGTAAAAGAACATCTGACTGAGAATATTGGTATTGCAGCTGTTTCTGCAGGATTTCCAGCTTCACAAACTTTTATTGAAATAAAGGTAGCCGAAACTGCGATGTGTGTTATGGAAGGTGCTACCGAAATTGATGTAGTTATTTCAATCGGTAAATTTCTGGAAGAAAACTACGAAGAGGTTTTTGAAGAACTGTCAGAAATAAAGGCGGCTTGTCGCGAGGCTCATTTGAAAGTAATTCTGGAAACAGGCGCCCTTCAAACTGCTTCTAAAATTAAAAAAGCCTCAATTCTGGCAATGGCTTCAGGTGCAGACTTTATAAAAACTTCAACTGGAAAAATTCCTGTTGCAGCTACATTGGAAGCCACTTATGTAATGTGTCAGGCGATTAAAGAATGGTACGAAAAAACAGGAGCAAAAGTAAGTTATAAGCCTGCCGGTGGAATTGTTACTACCGAAGATGCAGTTAAGCATTATACCATTGTAAAAGAAATTTTGGGAGTTGAATGGCTGAATAATACCATGTTCCGATTTGGGGCGAGTCGTTTGGCAAATAACCTGTTGAGTTCAATTGAAGGAAAAGAAGTAAAGTATTTCTAATTTGATTACTTTTAAAGAAATCTTTTTAAAAGTCCCGACCTGCAGCATATTCTGCACATAAAATAAGCGAATTCTTTACATCGCTATCAGCAAAGCCATTGAGTTCATCGATGGCTTTGTTTTTGAATATATTCATTTGATTTTGAGCATATTCTATTCCTCCATTTTTGATGGTAAATTGCGTAATAGATTGAACATTTTCGGTGCTAAAATCTTTGTTTGCAATCCATGAAAGTACCTGATCTTTTTCCGCTCCGGTTGAATTTAATACAGCATAGATAAGCGGTAGAGTTACTTTGCCATCACGAATGTCGTTTCCGGTGGGTTTTCCTATTTCAATGTTGTCGGCATAATCAAAAATGTCGTCCTTTATCTGAAAACAAATTCCCAAATATTCACCAAAGTTTTTTAGATGAGCTAAATTTTCGTCGCTTGCATTTACCGATAGTCCACCAACTTCAGTACAGGTAGAGAAAAGTAAAGCTGTTTTTTTTAGGATAATTTTGAAGTAATTTGCCTCAGAGGCTTCTGAAATACTTGAGTTTACCAGTTGAAGTAGTTCGCCGTCAGAAAGTTGCATGCCTATTTGGGCTATTGCTTTTAAAATGGGCAGATTGTTTGTTCTTGTTGCACTTACAAGTGCCTTTGATAAAATATAGTCTCCGGAAAGTATTGCAATCTTGTTGGTCCAACGGGCATTTATCGACGGTTTACCGCGGCGTTCAAGTGTATCGTCTACCACATCGTCATGTATTAAGCTGGCTGTATGCAGGAGTTCCAACGAGAGCGCTCCGTCTATTGTTGTTTGGCTTACCTCGCCGCACAATTTGGCCGATAATAAGGCCAGCATAGGTCTTAGCTGTTTTCCGCTTTTTTGAAGTACATATTCATTTACACTCTCCAACATCGGATTATCAGTGCTGAGTGCTTCTGCAAAAGTTTTTGCAAACAATTGCATTTCTGCTAAAATAGGTCGTTTAATGTTTTCAATAAAGCTCATTTGTAACGCTTCTAGTTGTGTAGGATGCAAAAGTAAGCAATTTTGCTGTATGTTTAACTCTATAAATTGATTTCTGATTTTTTTTAAATACTTTTAGTGTACAGAGTTAAATGAATGTGCGAAGTACTAAAAGTAAGTGAGTATTTGTGTTATGCGGATTTTTCCCTTTCTCTAGGTGTGCTTCTAACAAAATCGATAGCATATTGTTTATAGGGGGAATGTTCAAAAGTTACTGATAATAGCTTAGAAAACTCGTTTATAGAATAGTAAAAAATGGTTGCGTACTTTTATACTTTTGTAGCCGATAGATTCTCAGTTAGTTAGCTGAGTTCTCTCGAAATAATAAAAAAATATAGGTAAAAGCTTGCCAGTTCAAATAAAAACAGTACTTTTGCAGTCACAAAATATCGCGGAGTGGAGCAGTGGTAGCTCGTTGGGCTCATAACCCAAAGGTCGTTCGTTCGAGTCGGGCCTCCGCAACTAAACTAGGAATTCATGATTAAGTTCATGGATTCTTTTTTTTGTTTGTCCCAATGCAATATTGATGTAGAAGGTGAAAATTAATCGTTTGTTGGGTTTTATATTGATAAAATTGGTCATTTTCAAGAAGAAACCAGTCATTTTTGTTTAAATTATCTTCAAACGAAGTCCTGAATGAAGATTTTTTATGTTTGTAATAAAAAAAACGTTATATTTGCACCTCTTAAAAAAACACGAAACAATTAATGTCTTATTTTAACTAAAATTTCCATGCAAAACAAAGGACTTGTCAGACTTTTTGCAATTGCACTAACACTAGTGTGTATATTTTATCTCTCATTTAGTGTTGTAACCAACCATTACAACGAAAAGGCAAAAGAATTTGCCAAAGGAGATAAAATGAAAGAATTCAATTATTTGGATTCTATCGCAGATCAAAAAGTATGGTTGTGGAGCTACACGCTTAAAGAGTGTCGCGAAAAAGAAATTAATCTTGGTCTCGACTTAAAGGGTGGTATGAACGTGACACTTGAAGTATCGGTAGCCGATATCATCAAGTCGTTGTCGGATTTTAATCAAAACCCAACGTTTAACCAAGCCGTTGCTAATGCAGTTGAGCTCCAGAAAACAAACAGCCAAGAAGAGTTTGTAGACCTCTTTGTAAAATCTTACACTAAGCTTGATCCGCAAGCTAAGTTGGCAACTATCTTTAGTACTTTTGAATTGAAGGACAAGATTACATTGACAACTTCGAATGCTGACGTAGTAAAAGTTCTAAAAACAGAAGTAGAAGGTGCAATCAGTAACTCATTTAATGTGTTACGTCAACGTATCGACCGTTTCGGGGTAGTTCAACCTAACATTCAAAAATTAGGCAATGGCCGTATTTTGATTGAACTTCCGGGTATCAAAGAACCAGAGCGTGTGCGTAAGTTGCTTCAAGGATCTGCTAATTTGGAATTTTGGGAAACATATGATTTCAGCGAAATCTATACCAATATTATTGAAGCTAACAAAGTAATTGCTGCTTTGCAGAAAACAGGTAGTGCTACACCTATAGCTAAAGTTGATTCGGCTGCTGCAGGAACTGCTACTGTAGCAAAAACTAAAACAGTATCTGATGTTGATAGCTTGAAAGCTGCATTGAGCAAGAAATCTGTTGCTACAAATGATTCTTCTAAGATGCAAGAGCAAAGCCGCAAGGAAAATCCTTTGTTTGCCGTGCTTCAACCAAATATTAATGGCGGACAAGTTGGTCATGGACCAATTATCGGTATGGCACTTAGCAGAGATACTGCTGCTGTAAATGCTCTTTTGTCAATGAAACAAGTTCGTGAGGTTTTGCCACGCAATTTGGGTCTTCGTTGGACAGTAAAACCATTGAGTGCTAAAAGTGAGATTTTCCAGTTGATTGCAATTAAAATCACCAACCGCGATGGACGCGCTCCACTAGGTGGCGATGTAATTACCGATGCACGTGCCGATTTCGCACAAACTTCGGCTTATGCTAATGTTAGCATGAGTATGAATGCTGAAGGTTCAAAAACATGGGCTCGCTTAACTAAAGATAATATCGGGAAGTCAGTTGCGATTGCGTTAGATGGTTATATTTACTCGTTCCCAACAGTAAATACTGAAATTGAAGGTGGCAACTCACAAATTACCGGTAACTTTACTGTAGAAGAAGCAAAGGATTTAGCTAATACGTTGAAATCGGGTAAAATGCCTGCTCCTGCACGCATTGTACAAGAAGATATCGTAGGTCCTTCGTTAGGTAAGGAAGCTATTAACAATGGTATGATATCATTTATCATTGCTTTCGTGCTGGTTCTTCTTTATATGATTGTTTATTATGGATTTATACCTGGGCTCATTGCAGATATTGCTTTGTTTGCCAATGTATTCTTCCTTATGGGTATTCTTGCCTCATTCTCTTCTGTATTGACATTGCCTGGTATTGCGGGTATTGTGCTCACTATGGGTATGGCCGTAGATGCGAATGTGCTTATCTACGAACGTATACGTGAAGAGATGCGATTGGGTAAGAATATGCGTGCAGCCATTAAAGAAGGTTTCAAACACGCACTTAATGCGATTATCGACTCGAACGTAACGACACTGCTTACAGGTGTTGTGTTGGTTATTTTCGGACAAGGACCTATCAAAGGTTTCGGGGTTACATTGAGTTTTGGTATCTTGACTACCTTTATGACTGCAGTATTCCTTACTCGCTATATGGTTGAAGCATATGCAGCTCGTGAAACAGCTAAAGAACTTCCTTTCCATACTAAGATTTCTGAACATTTCTTGCAAAATACGAAAGTTGATTTTATGAAGATTCGCAAGTCGATGTACATTTTATCAGCGGTATTGTTTATTGTTAGTTTTATATCGTTCGGAACACGTAGCTTTGATTTTGGTATTGACTTTACAGGTGGACGTAACTATGTTGTTGCATTTGATGAACCAGTAAAAACCGAAAATGTAAAATCAATGTTGAAAGGTGCTTTCGATGGCGAAACTCCTCAGGTAATCACTATTGGTAACGACAACCAAGTTCGTATTTCGACCAAATATAAAATCAACGAAAATGGAACTCATATCGATGATGAAATTGAAGCGAAACTTTATACTAGCTTGAAGCCATTATTGAAACAAAGTACAACTGAAAGACAATTTGTAACCGACAACATTAAGAGTTCTTCTAAAGTAGGTCCTACTGTTGCTGATGATATTAAAACTTCAGCAATTTGGGCAGTTATTATCGCAATTTTGGGTATTGGTCTTTATATTTTGATTCGTTTCCGTGAATGGGGTTATACGCTGGGAGCAGTTGTTTCATTGGCGCATGACGTGGTTATCACCATGGGACTTTTCTCTTTATTCCACGGTTACCTGCCATTCTCCATGGAGATTGACCAATCGTTTATAGCGGCAATTCTGACAGTACTTGGATACTCTATTAACGACACGGTAATTAACTATGACCGTATTCGTGAAAACGTAGGTTTGTATCCAAAACGCGACAGGGTTAGCATTATTAATGACTCGGTAAACCAAATGTTAGGTCGTACTTTCAGTACAACATTTACGGTAATTATCACTTTGATAGCTATGTTCACTTTTGGTGGAGACTCTATCCGTGGATTTATCTTCGCTATGTTGTTTGGTATCTTTATTGGAACTTATTCTTCAGTATTTATTGCTTCGCCAATTACGGTTGAAATGGATAAATTGGTTAGAATGAGAAAAAGTAAAAAAACTCTTGAAGAAAAGAAATAACTCTCAGTTATACGTTTTATAAAAGCCCGAAAAGCCTTGCTGATTTAGTTCAGTGAGGCTTTTTATTTAATATAACTTTAATTGATTAGTTGCTGTTGGTTTGATTAGTGATGTTTTCTCTGTTTTATACCTGTAAAGTTGCTTGTATTCTTCTATATAATAGGTCTTGAAAACTTAAAATTCCTCAATTAAGTGACTATATTTCCCATAAACCTACAAAATACTTCAAAATCAATCTAATTAAAGTTTTTTTTGGTGGAGGGTTGTTTCGTTGCTCGTAAATAATATGTAAATTTGCAAGCATTTTAAATATCTAAGTTCATTCATTTCTATTGCTTTATATTAGTTTGTCAAATTATTTGTGAAACGAGCATAGGCTGATGCAGGTTTAATGACCTTATATTCGCTAAATAAGCTGAAAAGTATTGCATTCGGATTCTATGCCATTTTAATAAACAATTATTTATACATGAAAAAAATATTTTTTTCTTTTTTATTAATTTTAAGTCTGGCTCCATTGAAAATGTGGGCGCAGGATAATGTAATTGACGAAGTAATTTGGGTTGTTGGCGATGAGTCAATCCTCCGTTCAGAGGTTGAACAGGAACGTATTCGGGCGCAATATGAAGGAACACCTATACAAGGAGACCCTTATTGTGTTATTCCTGAACAAATGGCTATTCAGAAGCTATTCTTGCATCAGGCAGTACTTGATAGTGTTGTAGTAGGAGAGAGTTCGGTTCAAAATGAAGTGGAGCGTCGATTGAATTATTACATTTCTCAGATTGGTTCTAAAGAGAAAATGGAAGAGTATTTTAAAATGAATACTACCGAGCTTCGCGAAAAACTTCGTAATATGGCTCGCGACCAGCAAACAATTCAGCAAATGCAACAAAAGCTGGTTGGAAATATTAAGTCGACACCTGCTGATGTTCGTCGATTTTTCAAAGACTTGCCTGCCGACAGTATTCCCACTGTGCCTGCTGAGGTTGAACTGCAGATAATTAGTTTTGAACCACCGGTTCCTATTGAGGAAACCACCCGAATTAAAGAGCGATTGAGAGATTTTTCGGAACGTATAAACAGCGGAACAGGTGATTTCTCCGTGTTGGCACGTTTGTACTCGGAGGATACTGAAAGTGCAAAGCGCGGTGGTGAGCTTGGATTTATGGGACGTGGTCAGTTAGTGCCAGAATTTTCAGCTGTGGCATTTAATTTATTAGATACAAAAAAAGTTTCACGTATTGTTCAAACTGAGTTCGGGTATCATATAATTCAACTTATTGAAAAAAGAGGTGACCGAATTAATTGCCGTCATATATTACTGAAACCACATGTTTCATTAACTGAAAAAGAAACTGCAATTCACGTTCTTGATTCTATCTCGGGTCAGATACGTGCAGGTAAAATAACTTTTGAACAAGCTGTTATGCTCTTTTCTCAGGATAAAAATTCGGCAATGAATGCCGGTTTAATGTTGAACGAGAAATCTAATACATCTAAATTTGAGTTTCAAGATCTTCCGGCAGAAGTTGGAAAGGTTGTTTATGGTATGAATATAGGTGAAATATCTAAGCCATTTTCAATGATTAATGCCTCAACAAACAAGGAAGTTGTTGCAGTTGTAAAAGTGAAATCGAAAATTGAAAATCATAAGGCTAACTTGACCGATGATTACCAATTGCTCCGTAATTTTTATGAAAGTCGAAAAAAACAAGAGTTTTTGAATAATTGGATTATCAAAAAACAGAAGGAAACTTATATTAGCATTGATCCAAGATGGCAAAACTGTAAGTTCCAGTATCCGGGTTGGATTAAGAAGTGATAATTGACTGTTTATTCGTCATTGAACATTAATTCATCAATTTGAAAAATCATTGAAATCAAAGTTATATAATTTGATAATTACGCACAAGCACATCGTATTTTTCGGTGTGCTGTGTTTGTTTATTATAGTTCTGCATGCGCAAGTGCGGCCTAAGCAGTTACGTAAAGAAGTGCTCCAAAGTCAGGCTCCTGCTAAACCTGTACAAAAAGTTGTAAAAGCGAAGCGGAAAACCAACATTTTTGGGAAGCCACTTTCGCCAATGAAACCATTGGCGCCCATTATTACTCCTTATGATTTAAAAGGTGTTACATTAGTCTATCTCCAGAATTCTGAGAACATATTTTTCGATAAAGTAAAAAATCCTGATGTTCAGGTTTTGAGAGGAAATGTTCGTTTTAAGCATGATAATGTTTTGATGTATTGCGATAGTGCTTATTTCTATGAAAAAGCAAATTCGCTTGATGCTTTTGGTAACGTGAAGATTGTACAAGGTGACACTCTTTTCGTGTATGGCGATGTGTTGTATTACGATGGGAATATTAAGCTAGCTCGGATGAGATATAATGTACGTATGCTCAATCGAAAAACAACCTTGACTACAGATAGCTTAAATTACGATCGTATAACTAATCTGGCTTACTATTACACCGGAGGTAAAATTAAAGATGAAATTAATACGCTTACGTCTATTTGGGGTCAGTATTCTACAACTACTAATCAGGCATTTTTCAAGCAAAATGTACACTTAGTCAATAAGAACTATACATTGGATGCAGATTCGCTGAGATACAATACTAAAACACATATTGCTAACCTGATTGGACCGACGCATATACGTTATAACGACGAAACTGATATTTATAGTAAGCGTGGCTGGTATAATACAGATACGGAGCGTTCCATGTTGCTTGATCGCTCACTGGTGAAACATAAGAACGGAAAAACGCTTGTTGGTGACACTATTTTCTACGATAAAAAGCAGAAATATGGTGAAGGTTTTTCGAAAGTTGTGATGAGAGATAGTGTGCAGAAGACAACACTGCTTGGAAACTACAGCTATTACAGCGATAATGCCAAAAATGGTATGGCAACGGATTCTGCTTTATTAGTCGACTGGTCGAGCAAAGACTCAATGTTTGTACACGCTGATACACTTTTTACCTCCAAGGACTCCATTTACGACTTGGCTCGGGGGTATTACCATGTTCGTATTTTTAGAAACGATATACAAGGGCTTTGTGATTCTCTGGTGTACTCCTCTCGCGATTCTATACTTAACCTACATGGTGAACCGGTGCTGTGGACTGAAAATAATCAACTTTCAGGAGAATTTATTCAGGCTTTTACCAAGAATAAGAAGGTAGACCGCATTCATATTCAGCGTGCTGCAATGACTATTCAGCATCAGGATTCAGTTTTTTACAATCAGCTTTCGGGGAAAGAAATTATTGCTCATGTCGACAGTAATCAGTTGAAGAAGGTGGATGTAAATGGGAATGGAGAAACAATTTATTATCCTGTCGACGACAAAGATTCGACGATTGTGGGCATGAATAAAACGCAAAGTAGTTTTGTGGTCATGTATATGAAAAATAAAAAGATACAGCGGGTTGTTCTAACCACTGCATCTACCGGAGTTATGTATCCGTTATTAAAACTTACAGAAAGTGATTTGTATCTTAAAAACTTTTTCTGGCTTGAGGATCAACGACCTAAAAATGTAAAGGATCTATTCTTGATATTTCCTAAGAAAACCAGAGTAAAACCTGCTATAGAAGCATTAAAAAAGGGTGGAGCCGGAGATAAAGCTGTACCAGCAGTCAGTTCGCCGGGTGTGAGAAGGGCAGAGAAGAAGTTTGAGAAGTAACTTTGGTTGAGTTGACTTGTTTGCGGTAAAATATTTTGAGCCTTATTCAGTGGAAGCTGAATAAGGCTCTTTTTTTGTTGATATGTTTGGCTCTTTATCTGCTTTGATCTGAATCATTTTCTATAAATAACGAACGGAGTGACTATTAAGCCACTCCGTTCGTATTAAATATCATTAGTAGGAATTATCCCAGAATCTTCTTAAACAAGTTCTTCATATTTACCGCATCGCCAATAATTTTGTGTAAATCAGCAATGGCAACACGTTCTTGTTGCATAGTATCACGATGACGGATAGTTACGCAATTATCTTCCATCGTTTGGTGGTCAACTGTAATACAGAAAGGTGTACCAACAGCATCCTGACGACGGTAACGTTTACCAATAGAGTCTTTTTCATCATATCCGCATTTGAAATCAAATTTCAAATCGTTGATAATTTCACGTGCTTTTTCTGGCAGACCATCTTTCTTTACCAATGGCATGATACAAGCCTTAACCGGAGCTAAAACCGGAGGTAAATTCAGTACTACTCGGGTTTCACCGTTTTCAAGCACTTCTTCGTTGTATGAGGCTGCCATGATAGAAAGGAATGTACGATCCACACCAATAGATGTTTCAATTACATAAGGCACGTATGATTGATTAATTTCAGGATCAAAATATTTGATGTTTTTACCTGAGAATTTCTCGTGACTGCTTAAATCGAAATCGGTACGTGAGTGAATTCCTTCCACTTCTTTGAATCCAAATGGCATTTCAAATTCAATATCCGTAGCTGCATTGGCGTAGTGAGCCAATTTATCATGGTCGTGGAAACGATATTTTTGGTCTCCAAGTCCAAGAGCTTTGTGCCATTTCAAGCGGAATTCTTTCCAGTGCTCAAACCATTTCATTTCTTCGCCCGGACGAACAAAGAATTGCATTTCCATTTGTTCGAATTCACGCATACGGAAAATAAACTGACGGGCAACGATCTCGTTACGGAACGCTTTACCAATCTGAGCGATACCAAAAGGAATTTTCATACGACCAGTTTTCTGAACGTTCAGGAAGTTTACAAAAATACCCTGAGCCGTTTCCGGACGAAGGTAAATCTTCATGGCACCGTCGGCAGTTGAACCAATTTCGGTAGAGAACATCAAGTTGAATTGACGAACATCAGTCCAGTTTTTTGTTCCACTTACCGGACAAACCACTTCGTAATCTTCAATAATAGCTTTTAATTCAGCTAAATTGCTATCGTTCAGTGCGGCAACAAAACGGGCGTGAATTTCATCGCGTTTTGCCTGATTTTCCAACACACGTTCGTTAGTAGAGCGGAATACAGCCTCGTCAAAGCTTTCGCCAAAACGTTTTGCCGCTTTTTCCACTTCCTTATTCATTTTGTCGTCGTACTTCGCCAATAGGTCTTCAATCAACACATCGGCACGGTAGCGTTTTTTGCTGTCTTTGTTGTCAATCAACGGGTCGTTAAATGCATCTACGTGTCCTGAAGCTTTCCATGTTGTAGGGTGCATAAAAATGGCAGCATCAATCCCAACTACATTTTCGTTGAGTAGCACCATGCTGTCCCACCAGTATTTTTTGATGTTGTTTTTTAGTTCAACACCATTTTGACCATAGTCGTAAACGGCACCCAGTCCGTCATAAATTTCGCTCGAAGGAAATACGAAACCGTATTCTTTGCAGTGAGCAATCAGTTTTTTAAAAACATCTTCTTGTGAAGCCATACTATTTAGTTACAAGTTACGAGTTACTAGTTACAAGAAATTTCAAATTGAGATTTCGAATAAAAATCTAGTTTAAAATGAGGTGCAAAGTTACTATTTTTTTTGTATTTTTGTGGATTGAAATTGAAAATTATACGGCACAAGTGGCTTTTAAATAATACTTTCACATGAGTACAGACGAAATAATTGAAGCGGAAAACGAAGAAAACGAAATGACAGGTCCAGCCGACGAAATCGTTATTGAAAATGAGTCGGCATCGCATTCAAATTATAAAGTACCCAAAATTACAGACGATGCGGTGAAACATCACCTATCCGGCATGTACCAAAACTGGTTTTTGGACTATGCTTCGTATGTAATTCTGGAGCGTGCTGTACCCGATATTTATGATGGATTGAAACCGGTTCAACGCCGTATTCTGCACTCCATGAAACGGTTGGATGACGGTCGCTATAATAAGGTGGCCAATATCGTTGGTCATACCATGCAGTTTCACCCTCACGGAGATGCGTCTATCGGAGATGCATTGGTACAATTAGGACAAAAAGATTTATTGATTGACTGTCAGGGAAACTGGGGAAATATACTTACCGGTGATGGCGCTGCGGCTCCACGTTACATCGAAGCGCGTTTGTCGAAATTTGCTATCGAGACTGTTTTTAACCCAAAAACTACTGAATGGAAATCGTCCTACGATGGTCGTAACAAAGAACCAATTGCGCTACCGGTAAAGTTTCCACTGTTGTTAGCACAAGGTGTGGAAGGTATTGCCGTTGGGTTGAATTCCAAGATTCTTCCTCATAATTTCAACGAATTGCTCGATGCATGTGTGGCCTATCTTCGTGGCGAAGATTTTATACTTTTTCCTGATTTTCAAACCGGTGGTTCAATCGATGTAAGTCGTTATAACGATGGAGAACGTGGTGGTGCCGTGAAAATCCGTGCTAAAATCAGTAAAATTGATAACAAAACGCTTGCTATCACCGAGATTCCATTCGGGTCAAATACTTCTAAGCTTATTGAGTCTATTATCAGGGCCAGCGATAAAGGAAAAATAAAAATCCGCAAAGTGGATGATAATACTTCGGCCACGGTTGAGATTTTGGTGCATTTAATTCCCGGTTCGTCGTCCGACAAAACCATTGATGCGCTTTATGCCTTTACCGATTGTGAGTTGAGTATTTCACCTAACTGCTGTGTTATTCATGATAACAAACCACGCTTTTGTGGTGTAAGCGAAATGTTGCGCATTAGTTGCGACCACACTATGGCTTTGCTGAAAGCCGAACTTGAAATACAAAAAGGCGAATTGCAGGAACAATTGTTCTTTACTTCGCTTGAAAAAATATTTATCGAAAACCGCATTTACAAGGACAAAGGTTTTGAAGATAGCACTTCACAAGATGAGGTTATTGCGCATATCGACAAGCGTTTGGAGCCATTTAAGAAAGATTTTATTCGTGAAATCGTTCGAGAGGATTTTATCAAGTTGCTCGAAATTAAAATGATGCGTATCACTAAGTTTGACTCGGACAAAGCAAACGATACCTTGCTTGCGATTCAAAAGAAGATTGATGAAATTAACCATCATTTGGCTAATTTGGTGGATTATACCATTGCCTGGTACGAAGGTTTGAAAGCCAAATACGGAAAAGACCATCCGCGTCTAACCGAGATTCGTAACTTTGAAACTATTGTGGCATCTAAAGTGGTGGAAGCCAACGAAAAACTTTATGTGAATTACGAAGAAGGATTTATCGGAACTGCATTGCGTAAGGATGAATTCGTGTGCAATTGCTCTGATATTGACGATATTATTATTTTCTTTAAAGATGGAAAATATAAGGTTGTAAAAGTGGCGGACAAGATTTTTGTGGGTAAAAACATTTTGCACCTGGATGTTTTCAAGAAAAACGACAAGCGTACGGTATATAATGCTGTTTACCGCGATGGGAAAGTTGGACCACATTATATTAAACGTTTTGCCGTAAATGGTATTACCCGCGACAAGGAATACGATGTGACTCAGGGAACATCTGGTTCAAAGGTAGTTTATTTCACCTCTAATCCAAATGCTGAAGCTGAAGTGATTCGCATAACGCTGAAGCCAAAACCACGTCTTTTCAAACAGGTTTTTGAGAAAGATTTTAGCGATATTGCTATCAAAGGTCGTCAGTCGATGGGAAATGTATTGACCAAAAACGAAGTTCAGAAAATAGCTTTGAAGACAAAAGGTGGTTCTACGCTTGGTGGCCGACAAGTTTGGTTCGATAGGGATGTGTTACGTCTCAACTATGACAATCGTGGTGAGCATTTGGGCGAATTCCAAAGTGAAGATTCAATCTTGGTTGTATCGAGCAAGGGAACATTCTATACCAGCAACTTTGACCTGAATAACCACTACGATAAAGACATTTTGGTTATTGAGAAATTTGATTCCAATAAAGTGTGGACGGTTGCTTTGTGGGATGCTGAACAGAAATTCTATTACTTGAAGCGCTTCCAATTAGAGCCGTCGGTAAAACCTCAAAACTTCCTGGGCGATAATGCCGAATCTCGATTGTTGCTAATGTCAGATGTAGATTATCCCCGATTTGAAGTGATAATGGGCGGAAACGACGCCTATCGTGAAACTTTGGTGGTAGATGCTGAAGAATTCATTGGTGTGAAGAGTTACAAGGCTAAAGGAAAACGTTTGACGACTTTCGAGGTTGCAACTATCAATGAATTGGAACCTATTCGTTTTGCGCCGGTAAAGGAAGTTACACCTGATGAGAATGACAACGGTGAAGGTGGCGATAATTCAGACGAGGGTGGAAGTGAAGAGAATGGAGAGCTTAGCGTTGATACCGAAGTAACGACTGTTGCAGAAGAAACACAGACTCCGAAACCGATAGAGAAACCAGTAACTCCAAAAAAAGTAAAGCCAACGGAAACTCTTCAAAATGACTCGGTGTTGCCCGATAATATTATTGGAAAGGATAAGAGTTCCGATGATATTGGTGAGCAATTGTCGTTATTCTAAGTATCAAATCGATATATCATAACTCTAAGCCGGCTGATTAAAGCACACATTTATCCAATCATAATGTTGCTGTAATCAGCCTACTTAGTTTTTCTAAAAAATGTACATCTGTTTCGTTAAGCACGTTGTATTGCTCACTATCTACGTCCAACACACCAACAACCTTGTTCCGGTTATCGAAAATGGGTATTACAATTTCAGAAACGGAGCTGCTGCTACAGGCAATATGACCCGGAAATGCTTCCACATCGGGAACCAGTATGCTTTTTGCGTCTTTCCATGCTGTTCCGCAGACTCCTTTACCCAACTTTATTCTGGTACAGGCAATTGGCCCTTGAAATGGTCCGAGAACTAATTCGTTGTCTTTAATCCAGTAGAATCCTACCCACCACCAACTGAATGTTTCGTGCAGTGCGGCGGCTATATTTGCCTGATTAGCAACCCTGTCGGTTTCGCCATTTATGAGAGCCTCTAATTGCGGTAATAAGCTTTGGTATTTTTCTTTTTTATTAGCTGTATCATCAATAAACAATTCCTCTGACATGGTGTTTTTTTCTACAAAGTTAGTGTTTTGATTTAATTCTCAATTGTTGAATGGCACTATCTTAAACCTATCAGTTATTCAGAAATGATCAACAATAAAAATTTTATTCATGCACGTTTATTTATCAGTTAATATTGAGCCGTTTAAAAACCATAAAAAATTTTGTTAAGTGAAAAATAATACTTTCCTTTGTAATTCTAAAAACCATTTCCTGTTCGAAATAAATATTAAATATAAATGTATGAAAACAACTTTTGCTCGCTTTTTTGCCTTGTTTTTTGTGGCTTTATTGGTCATAAATTCCAGCGCCCAACAATTGCCACCGCTTCCTCTGGATTCTAAGGTACGTTACGGAAAATTAGATAATGGGCTTACTTACTATATACGCGCAAACAAAGAACCAAAACAGCGCGCAGATTTTTATATTGCTCAAAATGTAGGTGCAATTATGGAAAATGACAATCAAAATGGGTTGGCTCACTTTCTGGAACATATGGCATTTAATGGTACAAAGCATTATCCGGGAAAAGGTATTATTAATTACCTGGAAAGTATTGGAGTTAAATTTGGTGCTGATATTAATGCCCACACGGCTCTGGACGAAACAGTTTATAACCTATCCGATGTGCCTACAATCCGTGATGGTATTGTTGATAGTGCTTTGCTCGTGTTGCACGATTGGTCTGGTTTTATATCGCTTGAAGGATCTGAAATTGATGCAGAGCGTGGAGTTATTCGTGAAGAATGGCGTACTGGTGCAGGTGCCGATCGTCGTATGTGGAAAGAATCAAACAAACAAAAATACCCCGGATCGCAATATGCAAAACGTGATGTAATTGGAGATACAGCCATTATTAATAATTTTGCATACAAAACTATCCGTGATTTTTATCAAAAATGGTATCACCCGGACTTACAGGCAATAATGATTGTTGGAGATATTGATGTAGATAAAGTAGAAGCACGTATCAAGTCTATTTTTGCTGATATACCTAAAAATCCTAATGCAGGAATGCGTCCGGTTTATCCTATATTGGACAATGCTGAACCTATTGTGTCTATTGTAAAAGATGCAGAGGCTCGTATGACACGTATTGAGCTTGAGTATAAACATGATAAATTACCAAACGACTTAAAATTATCTATGCAAGGCTATGCTTTGAGTACGGTAAATTCGCTTATCTCGACTATGATTGGCAATCGTTTTGAAGAAATTACACAGCAAGCTGATGCACCATTTGTAGGTGCTTACGCTTATTATGGCGAACTTGTTAAATCAAAAGATGCATTCCAAATGTTGGCTGTTCCAAAAGAAGGCAAGGAATTGGAAGGATTAAATGCATTGCTTCTCGAAGCTGAAAAAATTAAACGTTTTGGGTTTACTAATTCAGAATTGGAACGCGCTAAGACCAATATGTTGAAAAACATTGACAAAGCTTATAATGAACGTGATAACCAGAAAAACAATGACTTGATTGAAGAGTATGTTCGTCATTTCCTGAATCAGGAAGTTATGCCGGGAATAGAATGGGAAAAGACAACATCGGAAGCTATGTTGCCACAATTAAAACTAGAGATGGTAAATCAGGTGGCAAAATCATATGTGATTGATACAAATCTTATTGTATCGATAATGGCTCCGGATAAACCGGCTGTGAAAATACCAACTAAAGATCAGATACTTATTGCTATTGCGACTGCAAAAAAAGCCGAACTTACTGCTAAGGCTGAAGAGGTTATGAACAAATCATTGATTAGTAAAGCTCCAAAAGTCGGGAAAATCAAAAAAGTATCAGAAAATACTTCGCTTGGAACAACTGAATGGACGTTGAGCAATGGTGTGAAAGTGATTCTAAAACCTACAACATTTAAAAAAGATGAAGTATTGTTGACAGCTTTCAGTGCTGGCGGACTTTCTAGGGTTAAAAATTCAGCAGATTTAGTTTCAGGAACATTGGCTGACAATATTGTGATCAATAATGGACTGGGAGAATATACTTCGGTGGAACTTGGAAAAGTGTTGACAGGTAAGGTGGCTTCGGTAAGTCCTTCTATTGAAGTTTATAACGAAGGATTTTCTGGTAACTCATCTGTTTCAGATTTTGAAACAATGTTGCAGTTGACTTATCTTTACTTTACTGCCCCACGTAAGGATGATAATGCGTTTAAAGCGATGATGAATGGTTATCGTGCCAGTTTGGCTAATAGTGTTAGTGACCCACGTAAGGCATTTTCCGATTCAGTTGGTGTAATGATTAATAACCATGACCCACGTACCGTTATTTTGAATCTGAAATCGCTGGATGCGGTTGATCAGGACAAAGCTCTGGCTATTTTTAAAGAACGTTTTGCTGTTCCGGCTGACTTTACATTTATTTTTACCGGAAATATCGATCCTAAAAATGAAGCCACTCAAACAGCTATTTGCACCTATTTAGGTGGTTTGAAATCGAAAAAAGGTGGTGAAACCTTCACTGATAATAATATCCGTAAGCCTAAAGGAAAAGTTGCTAACGTTTTCAGCAAAGAAATGAAGGTGAAGAAAGCTTCCAACTTTATTTTGTATAGTGGAGTTATGCCATTTAATATTACCAATCGTACAGCTGTAACTGCTATCGGAAGTATTCTGAATATTCGTTATTTGGAAAGTATTCGTGAGAAAGAAGGTGGTTCGTATGGTGTTGGTGTCCGTGGTAGCATTAATAATACTCCAATTGAAGAAGCGTCATTGATGATGCAATTTGATACAGATCCTGTGAAACAGGCAAAATTGTTGGGAATTATTCATTCGGAGATTGCTGAAATTGTTGCTAATGGACCTCGTCCGGATGATTTGCAGAAAGTGAAAGAAAATATGCTAAAGAAATACACCGAAGATTTGGCTGAAAACGGCTGGTGGTTGAGTGCATTGGAACGTTACTATCAATACAAGTTGAATCTTGTGGATGATTATAAAACTTCTGTTGAGGCTTTGACTCCAGCAACTATTCAGACTACTTTGAAAGCAATAGTTTCGCAAGGTAATGTTATGGAGGTCGTAATGAAGCCTGCAGAATAAGAAGTTTGCAGGGTTTTATATAAAAAGCAGGGCTGGTTCAATTGAACCAGCCCTGCTTTTTATATCTTGTAAGGGACTATAATCTATACTTTTTTTACGCGTACTGCGTTCATGCCCTTCAAACCACGTTCTAGTTCAAAAGTGACTGTATCGCCTTCTTTTACTTCTTGCAACAGACCTTTGACGTGAACAAAGAATTTTTCCTGAGTATCTAATTCTTTAATAAACCCAAACCCTTTAGAATCGTCGAAGAAATCGATTTTACCTTTACGTTCGGTGGGCATAACCACGTCTTCGCGACGCGACACACCAATTTCGATGGTTGAAGCATCAATTTTTCTTTTTTTTGTCGGATCTGGAGGAGTGTTGGAGAGATTGCCATTTTCATCTACATAGGCAATCATGCTATCGAAGTCGCTATCGCCACCATTGGCTTTGCGTTCTTCTTTTTTTTGTAACTTGTCTTGTCTTTTCTTTAAACGTTTTTTCTCGTTATCTTGTTTGTTGAAGGTGTTCTGCGATTTAGCCATTAAAATATTTAGTTGTTTAATATGTTGTTTTGAAACCTGAAAGGCGAAAAAAGATAGGTGAGACCCCTGAATGGTGATTATTCTAAAAATCACATAATTTTCGTGTACAAAGATACAATAAAATTTTGAATAGTTTTCAGACTATAGAATTAAGAATTCTCAATCTATCTTTCTGAGAACTATAGTGTTGTAAAAATACTGTATCGAACAGTTTCTTGAGTTCGGTCATTAACTCTCACAATAAATAAAAAAAGAACATTTCATTAAGAAATTTAGCTAAACATTATGGGTTTAAATCTTGTTTAATGCCATACTTATGTTGTTCAATTAATTAAATAAAGAAATTTTTATTTAATTTAAATTGCTCATATTTAGACTTGTATTGTGTTCGGCGATATTTTTTTTTATAGATTTAGCAGTTTTATAAGTTCAATTACAGAAATTTTTCTTTAATTTTGTACTCAAATTATTTATAGATGGAAAGAATATTTACAGCTGCAGATTATCAGCCAGTTCTAATACAATTTTTTGTTGCTATTTCCTTTGTGGTGATAGTAATGGTGGTAACTCACCTGATCGTTAGTACCCGAAAAAGAGTAAGAACGCTGAAGAAAGAAGAAAATTTTGAATGTGGAATTGATATTCAGGGTAATGCACGTTTCCCTTTTTCTATAAAGTATTTTCTTATTGCCATTTTGTTTGTGCTTTTCGATGTTGAGGTAATATTTTTCTACCCTTGGGCAGTAAATTTTAAAGATACCGATTGGAGTGGATTTCTAAATATGTTACTTTTTATGGGAATCTTCATTTTTGGCTTCTTCTATATTTATAAAAAAGGGGCATTCGATTGGAATAAGGAACAGGAATAAATTAGTTTATAGTAGGTGGTTTGTAGTAAGAAGAAAGATTATTATGGCTGAAAAAGATAAATATACAGTGGTTGAAGCTCCAGAGGGATATAGTGCTCCTGGATTCTTTGCAACCACATTAGATAAAGCGGTGGGACTTGCCCGCAAAAACTCCTTATGGCCATTGCCTTTCGCAACTTCGTGTTGCGGTATTGAGTTTATGGCTACCATGGGTGCGCATTACGATTTGGGTCGTTTTGGTGCTGAGCGTTTGAGCTTTTCGCCACGTCAGGCCGATTTGCTCATGGTAATGGGAACCATTGCCAAGAAAATGGCACCCGTTGTTCAGCAGGTTTACGAACAAATGGCAGAACCACGTTGGGTAATTGCTATTGGAGCTTGCGCTTCGAGCGGTGGTGTTTTTGATACTTATAGTGTTTTACAGGGAATTGATAAAGTGGTTCCGGTGGATGTATATGTTCCCGGTTGTCCACCTCGTCCGGAGCAAATTATCGACGGATTTATGAAAATTCAGGAACTGGTTGGAAATGAGACTTTGCGCCGCCGATACAGTACAGAATACAAAGAAATGCTTGAAAGCTACGGAATTAAAATTGACAGATAATCAGAAATGGAAAATAGCATACTACTTCAGGCATTAAACGATAAATTCGGCAAGAGCATCTTGTCGGTTGATGAGGCAGCTGACATTTTTACTGTCATGGTTGACTCTGAAACTATTACAACTATTGTCGCATTTTTAAAGGAGAAGCAAAATTTTATTTTCCTCACTGATATATGCGGTATCCATTATCCTGATCAAGAAAGAGAATTGGGGGTAATATACCATTTGCATAATTTGACGGAGAATAAGCGCATCCGTTTGAAGACTTTTGTGACTAAAGCCAATCCAAAAATTCAAAGCATTGTTTCACTTTTTTCCGGAGCAAACTGGATGGAACGTGAAACATTTGATTTTTATGGCGTAGAGTTCGTTGGACATCCTAATCTAATTCGTATTCTGAATGTGGAATATATGGATTATCATCCTATGCGAAAAGAATATCCATTGGAAGATGCAACGCGTTTGGATAAAGATGACATTTTTTTTGGACGATAAATAGTTAGTTTATAGTTGACAGTTTATAGTAGTGTCAGGTCGTGACCTGACTAATAATAAGAGATTAGAAAGAATGAAAACCATAAATTCGGAACACCATTTAGACTTAACCCAACAGGACGAAAAGGTATACAGTACGCTGAACCTTGGCCCGACTCACCCCGCCACGCATGGAATTTTCCAGAACGTGTTGACCATGAATGGGGAAACAATTGTTGGAGCCGAGCAAACAATCGGTTATATACACCGGGCGTTTGAAAAAATTGCCGAACGCCGACCATATTACCAAATCACAACTCTCACTGATCGGTTAAACTACTGTTCGTCGCCTATCAACAACATTGGCTGGCATTTGGCGGTGGAAAAATTACTGGGTGTGGAAACGAATAAACGTGTTGATTATATGCGTATTATCGTTATGGAGTTGGCACGTATTGCCGATCACTTGGTGTGCAATAGCGTTATCGGGGTTGATAGTGGTGCATTGACTGGCTTCGTATATGTTTTTCAGGAGCGTGAAGCCATTTATGAGATTTTTGAAGAAATATGTGGCGCAAGACTTACAACAAACTTAGGTAGAGTAGGAGGGTTCGACCGTGATTTTTCACCGGTGGCAATACAAAAAATTAAAGACTTGCTAAAAAGGCTTCCGAAAATACTTCATGAGTTTGAAAACCTGTTGATGCGCAACCGTATTTTCATGGATAGAACAATAAATGTAGGTGGTATCTCAGCTGAACGTGCATTGAACTATAGTTTTACCGGCCCAAATCTTCGCGCAGCGGGTATCGACTATGATGTGCGTGTACAAGAACCCTATTCGTCGTACAATGATTTTGATTTTATTATTCCTGTAGGGCAAAACGGTGATATTTACGACCGTTTCTGTGTTCGCGAAACGGAGATGTGGGAGAGTATAAAATTAATAACTAATGCGCTGGAAAATCTGCCGGAAGGAAAATTCTGTTCGGACGTTCCTGCATTCAATATGCCGCCTAAAGAAGATGTGTACAGCAAAATGGAATCTTTGATAAGCCAGTTTAAAATGGTGATGGGCGAAATTGACATTCCTCAAAAAGAAATCTATTCAGCAGTGGAAGCTGGCAATGGCGAACTTGGATTTTATGTGGTGGCCGATGGCGGAAGAAGTCCGTACCGCTTGCATTTCCGTCGCCCAGGATTTATTTACTATCAGGCATTTCCTGAAATTATTACCGGCGCATCTCTTTCAGATGCCATTCTGACAATGAGTAGTATGAATGTGATTGCGGGAGAATTGGACGCATAATTTGTTGACAGTTGATAGTTGACAGTTGAAAATATAAACATTGAAAATGAGCGAAAAACAATTTAAACATAAACTCTACGTAAAGAAAGGGCTTGATATTGCCTTTACGCCGGAGGTGATGGAAAAAGTAAACAAGATAATTTCGCATTATCCTGCTGGTCAGCAGAAATCGGCTTTAATTCCATTGTTGCACATTGCGCAAGAGGAATTGGGCGGAAGTCTGAATGTAGACATCATGGATTATGTGGCCGGATTGCTGAATATCACACCCATTGAAGTGTACGAAGTTGCGACATTTTACTCGCAATTTTACATTGACCCGGTGGGAAAATATGTAATTGAAGTATGCCAAACTGGTCCATGTGCTATATGTGGTGCCGATGATATGATTGCTTATTTGGAAGAAAAGCTACAAATAAAAGTGGGTGAAACCACCGAAGATAAACTGTTTTCGCTCAAAGCAGTGGAATGTCTCGGAGCTTGTGGATCAGCACCTGTAATGCAGGTAAATACTGAGTTTCACGAATTTCTGGACTTGCAAAAGATAGATGAAATAATCGCCAAACTGAGAAGCGAAAGCGAACTTAAGAAACCCGAAGAGCTGACATGGAAAGAAAGATTATCTTAGAAAATATAGAGATTGAAGGCATTCGCTCGTTGGAAGTGTACCGCAAAAACGGCGGTTACAAGTCTATTGAGAAAGCCCTGAAAACAATGACGCCCGACGAGGTAGTGAACGAGGTGAAGACTTCGGGATTGCGTGGTCGTGGTGGTGCCGGTTTCCCAACGGGTATGAAGTGGAGCTTTATTGATAAGAAAAGCGGTAATCCGCGTTACCTTGTTTGCAATGGCGACGAGAGCGAGCCGGGAACTTTCAAAGACCGCTACTTGCTGATGAACATTCCACACCGCTTGGTCGAAGGAATGATTTGTGCAGCTTATGCATTAGGAGCAAACACGGCCTATATTTATGTTCGTGGTGAGTTCAAACAGGTTATCGGCATTCTGAACGAAGCCATCAAAGAAAGTTACAAGGCCGGATTACTTGGCAAAAATATATTGGGTAGCGGTTACGATTTAGACTTACACGTTCACACTGGAGCAGGAGCTTACATTTGCGGTGAAGAAACTGCATTGCTTGAGTCGCTCGAAGGAAAACGTGGAAATCCACGTTTGAAACCACCATTTCCGGCTATCAAAGGACTTTATGGTTGCCCAACCGTGGTAAACAACGTGGAAACGTTGGCGAACATTGGTTGGATTGTAAATAACGGTGGCGAAGCATATTCAAAAATTGGTATTGGTCGCAGTACAGGAACAAAACTTATTTCGGCTTGTGGTAATATCAACAATCCGGGTGTTTACGAAATTGAACTAGGGCTTCCGGTTGAAGAATTTATTTACAGCGATAAATATTGTGGCGGTGTAAAAGGCGGCAAAGAACTGAAAGCGGTAATTCCCGGAGGTTCTTCGGTGCCAATTTTACCAAAGAACTTGATTCTGAAAACAGCCGAAGGTCAACCACGTTTGATGAGTTACGAATCGCTATCGGAAGGTGGATTTATTACCGGCTCCATGCTGGGTTCAGGTGGATTTATTGTATACGACGAAGATGCTTGCATAGTGCGAAACACTTATAACTTTTCCCGTTTCTATCACCACGAGTCGTGCGGACAATGTTCGCCTTGTCGCGAAGGAACAAGTTGGATGGAAAGCGTACTTCACCGCATTGAGAATGGCGAAGGTAAGATGAAAGACATTGATTTATTGGTGAGCATTGCCGGAAAAATTGAAGGAAACACCATTTGTCCACTGGGTGACGCAGCCTCGTGGCCGGTGGCAGCAGCCATTCGTCATTTTCGTCATGAATTTGAATCACATATAAAAGAATAATCCAGAATAACCCCTAGCCCCTAAAGGGGAATTATAATAGTACCGTCAATTTTTATTACGACAGAAAAAGAGATAAATAAAGTATCAATACTAACTTCAATCCCCCTTTAGGGGTTAGGGGTCATATTTTATAAGATGTTTAAGGTAACAATAGATAATAAAAGCATAGAGGTAGAACCTGGAACCACCATTCTGCAAGCTGCCCGTATGATTGGTGGTGAGGTTGTTCCACCGGCAATGTGCTACCATTCGGAGCTGAAAAAGAGCGGTGGGAAATGTCGTGCGTGTTTGGTGCGTGTTGCACAGGGTTCTGCTGCCGATACGCGACCAATGCCAAAATTGGTAGCTTCGTGTCGTACGGAAGTAATGGACGGCATGGTGGTGGAGAACCTAACTTCGCCTCAGGTGGTTGATGCCCGCAAGGCTATCGTAGAATTCCTGTTGCTCAATCATCCGCTCGATTGCCCGGTGTGTGATCAGGCTGGTGAGTGTGATCTACAAAACCTAAGCTACGAAAATGGTTCAAACGTTTCGCGCTACGAAGAAGAAAAACGTACTTATGAGAAAATAGATATTGGTAACTTGATTCAGTTTCATCCAAACCGTTGCATTCTGTGTTACCGCTGTGTGTACGCTGCAGAGCAACTAACCGATAATCGTGTTCATGGTGTATTGTACCGTGGTGAGAAATCGGAAATTTCTACGTTGATTCATCAAGCCATTGAAAATGATTTTTCAGGAAATATGATTGATGTTTGCCCCGTAGGAGCATTGACCGATAAAACATTTCGCTTTAAGAACCGTGTTTGGTTCCTGAAACCGATGGATGCACACCGTGAATGTACAAAATGTAGTGGTAAAGCAACTATCTGGTTCCGTGGCGACGAGGTTTATCGCGTTACCGGCCGCAAAGACACTTACGGCGAAGTACACGATTTTATTTGTAACGAATGCCGCTTTGAGAAGAAAAATAGTGCTGACTGGACGATTGAAGGGCCACGAAAGATTGAATCTTATTCAGTTATCAATCAAAATCATTATCGTAATGTGGTTATCCCTTCGGTTATTAACCCCATAAAAGAAACAATGGAGTAATTATGGATATACAATTTGTACTATATAAATTAATTCTGTGTGTGGCTATCCTGCTTCTAAGTTTGGTAATAGCCATGTATGCAACGCTGGCCGAGCGTAAAGTAGCCGGATTCTTTCAGGACAGACTTGGGCCAAACCGTGCGGGAGTTTTCGGATTACTTCAACCTGTTGCCGACGGTGTAAAACTATTCATGAAAGAAGAGTTTATGCCTGCCAATGCTGATAAAGTGTTATATATATTAGGACCTTGTTTGACTATGTTAGTGGCTTTGCTCAGTAGCGCAGTTATCCCTTGGGGTGGTACATTAGAAATTGATGGAAAAGAATTTGTATTGCAAGTGGCCGATGTTAATATCGGTGTGCTGTATGTTTTTGCGGTTATTTCCATTGGTGTTTATGGCATTATGATTGGTGGTTGGGCGTCGAATAATAAATATGCATTGATGGGTTCGGTACGTGCTGCATCGCAAATGATTAGCTATGAGTTGGCTATGAGTATGTCAATTGTAACTATTGTAATGGCCACCGGAAGCTTAAGTCTGAGTGAAATAGTAGGCATGCAACACGGAATGCACTGGAATGTTTTTACACAACCAATTGGTTTTGTGGTATTCCTTATTTGTGCCTTTGCTGAGACTAATCGTGCACCATTTGACTTGCCCGAATGTGAAACCGAACTTATTGGTGGATATCATACTGAGTATAGTTCCATGAAGCTTGGTTTTTACCTTTTCTCGGAATACATCAATATGTTTATCTCGTCGGCCATGATTGCTTCGCTGTATTTTGGCGGTTACGACTTCCCATTTATGAACGAGTTGGGATTATCGCACAATATGGTGACTATTTTGGGCACAGTAGCTCTTTTTGCAAAAATTGGTTTCTTCATATTTGTGTTTATGTGGGTTCGTTGGACGTTACCACGTTTTCGTTACGACCAATTGATGCGATTCGGATGGAAAGGTCTTATGCCATGGGCAATAGCTAACATGATAATAACCGGCTTTATTTATATGCTGATTAAAAATAACGTTTTTGCATTTCTAACCAAATAAGATGAGTCAGGATTCAACAAAAATATCGCTTACAAACCGCTCGAAAGTGGTTTCGAACAAGAAGATGACGCTAATGGAGCGGTTCTATTTGCCTGCTATTTTCAAAGGTATGGCTATTACAATGGGCCACTTTTTCAGAAAACAAACGACCATCCAATATCCCGAGGTGAAACGTCCGTTTTCGGATATTTACCGTGGAATGCATGTGTTGAAGCTAGATGATGAAGGTCGCGAACGTTGTACGGCGTGTGGACTTTGCGCACTTTCGTGCCCTGCAGAAGCCATTACTATGGTAGCAGCCGAACGTAAGGAAGACGAAAAGCATTTGTATCGCGAAGAAAAATACGCTTCGAGCTACGAAATCAATACGCTTCGTTGTATTTTCTGTGGCGATTGCGAGAGCGCTTGTCCCAAAGAAGCCATTTTCCTTACTAACCGGATTGTTCCAAGTGAATACAAACGCGCTGATTTTATTTACAGAAAAGATGTGTTGGTAGAGAAAAAAGATGCTCGAGTAGATATTTCTAAGCGCCAAACGCCTGAAGTATTAGAATTCAAAAAAGACAAAACCAAGTTACACAATAGATAGTAAAATGGTAAATGAATAAATTGTAAATAAAATAATATGCTTTCATTATATCTATTCTTCTTTTTAAGCTTTGTAGCGCTCATTTCGGCCTCAATGGTTTTGTTGTCGAAAAAACCGATACACGCTGTGCTGTACCTCACGCTCACGTTTTTTACGTTGGCGGGGCATTACATTCTGCTGAACGCTCAATTTCTGGCTGTTGTGCATGTTATTGTATATGCTGGAGCTATTATGGTGCTGTTCCTGTTTACGGTTATGTTACTCAACCTGAATATTGAGGGTGAATTCCAGAAATCGACTTTAATGAAATTTGTTGCTGCCATTGCAGGTGGCATGTTATTTCTGGTGTTGATTGGAACGCTTAAATCGTTTGATGTTTCTACGGTTGGAAATCCCGAAATGACACAAATTGGCTTGGTAAAAAACCTTGGTAAAACACTTTACAGCGATTATTTAATGCCATTTGAGTTGTCGTCGATCTTATTTCTTTCGGCAATGGTTGGCGCGGTGATGTTAGGTAAAAAAGATAAAAACTAGAATTATGGAAACTACAGTTGCTCAAATTCAGACCATTCCGTTGCAATACTATATTTTGTTTTGTTCAGCGCTTTTCTCCATCGGAGTTATTGGTGTGTTGGCAAAACGAAACGCTTTGGTGATTTTTATGTCGGTGGAGCTGATGCTCAATTCGGCTAACCTTCTGCTCACAGCTTTTTCGGCTTACCGCAACGACCCTGCCGGACAGATATTTGTGTTTTTCATTATGGTGGTGGCAGCTGCTGAAGTAGCTATCGGGCTGGCATTGCTGGTGGTGGTGTATCGCTCTACTAAAACCATTGATATTAATGCATTGGATCGACTTAAATGGTAAATAATCAATTGACAGTTGATAATTGAGAGTTATTGTCCTCTGAAATTATCAATTATTAACTGTCAACTATCAACTATATACATGGAACTTATATCAATATTACTTCTTGTTCTTCCGCTTTTGGGATTTCTGACTATCGGTTTGTTGAGCAAACAAATGAACCGCAACTTGTCGGGCAGACTCGCTTCGGCGGTTATTTTCGTCAACTTGGTTTTTTCTGCAATTTTATTCGGTTTTGTGGCTTCGTCGAATTCTACAATTGAAATTCCGCTTTTCGATTGGATTAAGTTTGCCGATATTTCTATTCCGTTTGCATTGACTATCGACCGCTTGTCGGCACTGATGCTGATGATAATTAATGGCGTGGGGCTACTTATTCATATTTATTCTATTGGATATATGAAGGAAGATGAAGGCGTAAACCGTTTCTTCGCTTACCTCAATCTGTTCATTTTCTTTATGTTGATATTGGTGCTGAGTTCCAATTACCTCATGTTGTTTATCGGCTGGGAAGGTGTTGGATTGTGTTCATACCTGCTTATCGGTTTTTGGTTTAAAGACCATGCTAACAACGATGCGGCTAAAAAAGCATTTATCATTAATCGTATTGGCGATTTAGGATTTCTATTAGGAATTTTCCTTCTGTACAGCACTTTCAAAACATTATCAATAAGCGAAATTGCCGCTAAAGCAAGTTTAATGCCGTCAGGTGATATGACTCTGTTCTTCATTACATTTTGCCTGTTTATCGGTGCTACCGGAAAGAGTGCTCAAATTCCACTTTTCACCTGGTTGCCTGATGCCATGGCGGGACCAACGCCGGTTTCGGCTTTGATACATGCTGCTACCATGGTGACTGCAGGTATTTACCTGATTGCCCGTTCGAGTGTCCTTTTTGTCCTTTCGCCGGTAACCATGAATATCATTCTGGTGGTGGGAGCTACTACGGCGCTGGTGGGTGGTTTAATTGCCATTTATCAAAACGATATTAAAAAGATTTTGGCGTACTCAACCGTTAGTCAGCTTGGCTTTTTGTTTATGGCGCTTGGCTTGGGTTCGTTCTCGGGCGCTATGTTCCATTTGACAACACACGCATTCTTCAAAGCATTGCTTTTCCTTGAAGCCGGTAGCGTTATTCACGCTTTGAGTGGCGAACAGGACATTCGCAACATGGGCGGTTTACGTAAGAAAATACCATTTACGTTTGCTCTGTTCATTATTGGTACCATTGCCATTTCGGGTATTCCTCCATTTGCAGGATTTTTCTCTAAAGAAGTAATTCTGACGGCAGCTTACGAACACGGTTTGGGCATGGGCATTATTGCCACGGTTATATCATTAATGACTACCATTTATATGTTCCGTTTGCTTTTTGTGGTGTTCTTCAAATCGGAGAGCAAAGCGCTGAAAGCAAATCACCACGTACATGAATCGCCCAAAGTGATGACTTATCCTATGGCTGTGCTGGCTATTTTATCAATGGTGGCCGGATTTGTACAATTGCCAAAGCTTTTCTCCGAAACACAAGGGTTTGACAATTTCCTGACTCCGATTTTTGAGAAATCGAACAGCCTTGTTGCCGCTTCGGAGCATGGTTTGGACGTTCAGACCGAGTGGTTGGTATTCCTTGTTCCATTATTCATTATTGCAGCATTGATTTTTATAAGCTACAAACGTTTTGTAACCGAAAAAGAACTAACCGAACCAACAGGCCTTGCAAAAGTGCTTGCCGGTAAATTTTATTTCGACGAAATATATGCTTTCCTTATTGTGAAACCGCTTGGTTTTATATCCGACTTGTTCCGAGAATTCGTTGACCAAACCATTATTAACGGTCTTGTGAATTCGGTGGGCAACGGCACTTTGTTCGCCGGAAAACGCCTTCGTCGCCTGCAAACCGGGAATGTCGGGTTTTACCTGACCATCATGGTTCTCAGTGTTATCGCTATTTTATTTTTTAATATTATACTATAAAAGAGATGATTATTGTACTTCTACTAGTTCTGCCTCTACTTGCGTCATTGATTTTATTCACCGGGAAACTCGGGAAACACAGTAGGGAGTTTGCACTTGTTGTTTCGTTGATAGAATTTGCTGTGGCATTGGTTGCAGGCTACGCCTTTACTTTTGCCGAGAATAAAATCTTGAACCTGAGTCTGGATTTAAAGCAGTTGCTGGATATTGACATTATTATCAATATCGATGCTGTTTCGCTGATAATGATTATGCTCACCACTTTGTTGGTGCCGGTTATTATTGCTTCCAATAATATCAGGAAAGTGAGGAATCACAATTTCTTCGGTCTTATTTTATTGATGCAAATGGCATTGATTGGTGTATTCTCAGCTTCGGAAATGATTCTTTTCTATATTTTCTGGGAGCTTGCCATGATACCTATTTTCCTTATTACGGTTATTTGGGGAGGTAAGAATAAGTTGAAAATCAGTGTAAAGTTTCTTATTTATACAGTGGTGGGTAGTTTTGCCATGCTGATAGCTATACTTTATTTGTATACACTTACACCGGCTCCACATTCCTTCGATTTTGCAGCTTTTTATCAGCTTAAACTACCTTATTCCGTTCAGGTACCGGTATTTTTGGCTTTCTTTTTGGCTTTTGCCATTAAAATTCCGTTGTTTCCATTCCACTCATGGCAAGCCGAGACTTATAACGTTTCTCCTGTTCAGGGCTCAATGTTGCTGGCCGGTATTATGCTAAAAATGGGATTGTACGGTATTATTCGGTTTATACTTCCTATTTGTCCGGATGTAGTGGCGGGCGGTTCGTTGATATTTTTACCGCTGATACTTTTTGGGGTTATTTATGGTGCTATCATTGCTATCCGTCAACCCAAGCTGAAGAAAATGATTGCTTTCGTGTCACTTTCACACGTGGGAATTATTGCGCTTGGATTACTTTCCAATAATCATTATGGTGTTGAAGGAGCCATTTTGCAAATGTTTTCGCACGGTGTGAATGTGGTTGGATTTTTCCTTTGTTATCAAATAATTGTAATACGTACAGGTACCGATATGATAAGTAAATTAGGTGGAATAGCTACTGCTGCTCCTAAGTTTGCCACCTTGTTTCTGATTGTGGTATTGGCTAATGTAGCTTTGCCATTGACGAATAGTTTTGTAGGCGAATTTCTGATTTTGCTGGGTCTTTTCCAATCCAATATGTACATTGCCATTATTGCTGGCTTAACCATTATTCTGGGTGCTGTGTATATGCTTAAAATGTTCCAGCAGGTAATGTACGGTCCACAGACCAGTGCCACCAATAATTTTAGAGATTTGACCGTGCGGGAGATGTTGCTTTTTGTGCCGATTATTATTTCTATATTTTTAGTAGGTATTTATCCATCGTTTGTATTGCAATTGCTTCAAACGGCTGTCAAATAATTCCAGATTTAAAGTCTTGTAACTCGTAACTAAATATCTTGTAACTACTTATGTACGCCATAATAACCATTTCCATTGTTGCCATTATCGTTCTTTTTTTTGGAGCCATACAAAAGAAAGCGCCACTCTTACCCATCATTTATATTGGTTTGTCCTTGGCTTTTATATTGAATTTACTTCAATGGAACAAGTCCATCCACTATTACAACGAGATGTATATTGCCGACAATTTTAGCATTGCCTTCAACGGCGTGTTGATATTCACTACGCTGTTGGTATTTATTTTTGCCCCGGTTTATTACAAACCCGTAAAACGTCCACTTGAAGATATTTATGCGCTGATTCTTTTCGCCCTCATTGGCAGTCTCACCATGACAGGTTTTGGTAACTTATTGATGCTATTCGTTGGTATTGAAACAATGTCATTGTCGCTTTATATTTTGGCAGGGAGCAAGAAATTTGACCCTAACTCCAATGAGGCAGCGATGAAATACTTCCTTACAGGTTCATTTGCTTCGGGTTTCTTGTTGTTTGGTATTGCGCTGCTATACGGTGCCAGTGGAAGCATGAACCTCGAAGTCATTAAACAATACGTTATTCTTCATCAAGCCAATATGCCAGGTATGCTCACTATCGGTTTGTTACTTGTTGCCATTGGTATGACGTTCAAAATTGGCGCTGCGCCTTTCCATTTCTGGGCACCTGACGTGTACGAAGGTTCTCCAACGCTAATTACTACTTTTATGGCTACTGTGGGCAAAGTAGCAGCTATAGCGGCTTTCTTCCGCTTGATGCATTCCAGCTTTGTTGAGGTTGAAAGCATTTGGAAACTTACGCTCACCATTTTTGCTATTGCCACTATACTTATTGGAAACCTTTCGGCTTTTTATCAGGACAATGTGAAGCGTATGTTTGCTTATTCGGGTATTGCACACGCAGGTTATATGCTTATCGCGGTTATTGCACTGAAACAACAAGCTGCCGGTGTATTGTTGCTTTATTCCATGTCGTACACCATTGCTACTATAACAGCTTTTGCGGTACTTATTCTGGTTCGTGAGGAGACTGGTACTTTTTCTATCAAAGCGTTCAACGGTTTGGCTAAACACAATCCAAGAGAAGCTTTTGCTATGACCATTGCTATGCTTTCGCTGGCAGGTATTCCACCGTTGGTTGGATTTGCGGCCAAATATAACCTCTTTGTTTCGGCTATCGAACAAGGAAACTTGCCATTGGTTATTGTGGCCATTATTGGTTCAATGATTAGCGTGTATTTCTATATTCGTCCGGTTATTGCCATGTATGCCAAGCAGCCAACCGGTACACCGGCTATTGATTCTGGGAGTAATTATAAAAAACAAATTACATTGGCGGCTGTGCTAATGATTTTGTTGGGTTTAATTCCAGGTGTGTTTGTAAATTTGATATAACGTCCATTTATTGATATTTTTTTAGCAAAAGCAGATGGTTTCATCTGCTTTTGCTGTTTTACATATATCCCATTTAACTTCGATAACGAAGTGCCATCTTCATTTTCGAAGGGTTTGTTTTTGGTTTAAATTCAAATTGGTTTTGTAAATCAGTTGTTTGTGTTTTGGGCATTCTATTTGCTAAGTTTGATGTATGGGTACAATCTGTTTAAAATTTGTACTTATTCACTAACAGTAAAAAAGAAAATATATCTACCCAAAATGAATAAATTGATTAAACTAGCATTAGCATTACTCAGTATTGCATTTTCGTTTACAGCTTGCGTAGACGATTCGCTCATCACTAAAGACGACAACTCTAACACAGTTGACAATTTTATGTACTCAACGACCAAAACCATTGAACTCAATGTGGCCGTGAATGACACATACAACAGTGACTATTTCTATAAAGTGGAAGTATTTGATCAAAATCCATTTAAAACCGACACTACCGTAAATTTACTTACTGCCGGAGTAGCTAAAGGAAATTCACCTTTTGCCATTAGACTTGCTATACCCCAACATGTTTCTACAATTTACATTAGACAAACCGATCCTTTGCAACACAAAACAGTAAAGGCTTACAGTATTGACAATTCTACAAATAGTCTGAGTTGTGACTTTAGTGCTATTGTAGCTATTGTAGCTGTTCACGCTACTGCAGCTGCAAAAGTTTCGAAGGTAATTGCCCCAAAAGCTACAAATTACACATTACCTGCAAGTTATAATACTATTGGTAGTTCGGCAATCACGCTCGACGGAGAAAATTATTATGTTCCGGCCGGAACAACTAATTCCGATATTAGTTACGGTTGGAAATCTAACTCAGCATTGTATGTAGCTGGAGAAGTTGTATTTTCTCAAAGTTTGTATATTCCAGGAGATTGTAAATTAGTTGTATTGCCAGGTGGAAAGGTAACTTTCAACACTTCGGCTGTTTTCGATCAATCGGGGATTATAGTGGCCGTTCACCCCAGTGCTACACTTACGCTAAACCAATCGGGGGGAGTTGGCAATAATTCAAAACTCTTTAACGACGGTACTACAAACATGACAACCAGTTATGAGATACGAACCAATGGTGAGATAATAAACAACGGTATCCTGAATGGCTATCAGTTAACGCTAACCAACAGTGCACAGTTTGTAAACAACCTGAACGCAACTTTCTCTTCTGCTTTTATTATGAATTCAAATACTACGTTTGAAAACAATGGGACATTTGAAGCAACTGGAACAATTCGGACCAATAATACCACTGCTGTAATTACGAATAATAGTCATATAAAAACAAATTACCTTGATATGTCAAGCGGAGGTGGACAGATAATTAATAATTGTAGCATAATGTGCGAAGATTTCGCCATGGAGGGTGCAACTATTAGCAGTTCAGCTGGAACTATTATTTCTTGTCAGGATTTGTACGTAAACAATTCAACCATTACACTTAACGGAAATGCGATTTTTAATACCGCCGAGACTGCCGGCAATGCAAGCAATGCTGTGCAAAGTGGTGTGACATTTAATTATGGGGTGGTTATAAACGGAGTTGCTCAAGGGTCGGACAAGCCATTGTTTAAAGTTTGGCAACTGAATAAGAAAGATCAAAGCTGGATGGTTCTAAAGCTCGATGGAACTATGGAATACTCATTAGCAGCTGGTAATACACCCAGCAGTAACTATTACAACGTAATTAGCGTTGGAATATCGTTTGTGGAAAGTCCAACAGTTGTAATAGCTTCAACCGATTGTAACGGAGGAGGTGTAAATGTAGCTCCACCGGTTGAACAACCAACGAGCCCGACTTTCCCTATTGTGGTGAAAGAAGATAATGCATACACCTTTGCAATGGAAGATATGTGGCCACATTTGGGCGATTATGATATGAATGACATTGTTTTCAAAATAAACAATATTAAAAAAACAATAAATACTCAAAATCTGGTAACAGCAATGTCGTTTGACATTACTCCGTTGGCAGCAGGTTCAACCTTCAGACTAAGTGCAGGGTTGCAATTCGACGAAATTGCCCCCAATAATATATCGGTTAGCTCAACCAATTCAGAATCGTATCTGGAATCGAATCAGACAAGCGCCAATATTATACTGTTCCCCGATGTTCATAAATTATTTGGGAAATCGACTCCATCCATTACCAATACTTATTCAACGGTAGCTAAAACCACGGCTCAGAAAATTACCTATACTGTAAGTTTTACAACAGCGGTGAGTGCAGATAAATTGATTATTGATAAACTGAATTTCTACAGTATTGTTGGTGAAATAAATAGTAGCGATCGTCACGAAATACATTTAGCCGGGTTTAGCCCAAGCAGCAAGGTACAAAGCGCAACAACCAATTATAAAGATGCAAACAATATGGTATGGGGAATTATGATTCCGGTAGATAACTTTAAATACCCTACCGAATCGACAAAGATTTATGATGCTTACCCAATGTTTAAAATATGGGAAAATTCTAAAGGTGTGCAATCAACAGATTGGTACCTCCATCCATCAACAAATACTCAACTAGTATATTCAAAATAGGTTTTAGGTATAAATAAATGGTTGTTTCACTCCGCTGAGGCGGGCATGGTTGATAAAGTTTCATCAACCAATTTTTAAACAGAGAGAGCAGATGAAATTCATCTGCTCTTTCCTTTTCTGACATCTCCGATTTAGATTTTTAGCAAGCCACGAAATCCCCTGACTCCATAATACGATTCGGCACCATTGTGATAGGTGAAAACGTGGTTGTAGCGCCGATCACAAAAGAGCGCACCGCCGAGTTTCCGAATAGCTTCGGGTGTTTTTATCCAACTCGATGTTTTTGTGTCAAAAGCTCCAAGTTCTTGTAATTCTCTGTATTGTTCTTCCGTTAGCAGTTCAATGCCCATGGCGGTAGCCATATCCACAACATTGTTTGCCGGCTTAAATTCTTTCCTCGATTCCAATGCTTCACGGTCGTAACATATGCTTCTGCGACCTTTAGGACTTTCAGCCGAACAATCATAAAAGACATATTCGCCTGTTTTTTCATCCTTGCTGACAACATCGGGCTCACCACCGCTTTTTTCCATTTCGTTGAGCGACCATAGTTTTTCTATGCTGGCTGGCTGTTCCAGTTTCTGTTGTACGGTGCCCCATGCAATGCCTTTATGACGGTTTGTATTCTTCTCAAATCGGACTTTTAATACACCGAGTAGTTCTTTCCATTGTTCCGGCGACAATTCTTTTTTATTTTCCATTGCCATAATGTGTCGTTTTTTATTTTCACCTCAGACTTTTAATGGAAACCTAACAATAGTTTTGTCGCTATTGTTCGCCCTTAGGAACTCATCTTTCTTCGTTGCAAATAAGGGAGTGATGTTATTTTGTCAACACTAGAGCAATCAATGTAATTATAGCCGGTAGGGCCTGCGTAACAAAAATCTTTTTGCTAGCTGTAATAGCCCCATAAAGACCTGCTGTTATAACACATAGCAAAAAAAATATTGCAACATTAACCGACCAATTTGAATCGGAAATAAAAAATGTCCAGATTAGACCCGCCGACAAGAATCCATTATAAAGTCCTTGATTCGCCGCAAGTCCTTTTGTTGGTTTAAACAACTCTGGTGGCAAGGTTTTGAATGTTTTTTTACCAATGGTTTCCCAAGCAAACATCTCAAAATACATTATGTATAAATGCTCAATCGCTACAAATGCTATTAGAATTTTAGTAATTATTTCCATTTCATTTTTTTTACAACATTTTATCACTCCAATTTCACTTTAAAGTTGTAATTTGCTTGTTTACAGCAGTTTAATTGTTTTGTGGGACGGAGAGATGTTTAGTTATTATCCTACCAAATCTTCACTATCTCTTTTTCCGATCGCCACATTTTGTCTCCTTTTTTTACGTCAAAGGCTTTGTAAAATTCCGGCATGTTAGATAGTGGTCCTATCACGCGCCATTTGGCCGGTGAGTGCTCGTCGCTTTTTACCTGTGTGGCAACGGCTTCGGGGCGCATATTTACCATCCATGCCAGAGTATATCCCAGAAAATAACGTTGAGTGGGAGTAAGGCCGGCAATGATTTCGTTGTTTTTATATTGCTTTGTCTTTTTAAATGCTTCAAGTCCCATAATTATACCACCCAGGTCGGCAATGTTTTCGCCTTGCGTCAATTCACCATTAATATGCAGGTTGTCAACTGCCACATAGGTGTTGAATTGTTGCACAATCATTTTTGTTTTGGTGGTGAATTTTTTTGTGTCTTCGGGTGTCCACCAGTTTTTGAGGTTTCCCTTCTCGTCGTATTTACAGCCTTGATCGTCGAAGCCATGTGTAATTTCGTGTCCGAACGTGCTGCCGCCTATAATGGCATACAGCAGGGCATCGTCGGCCATGCGACCTTCGTAGCCCGGCACTATAATGTTACAGCCGGGTATTACTATCTCGTTGTTCGATGGGTTATAATAAGCATTGTAAGTTTGTGGTTGCATGCCCCATTCTGCTCTGTCCACCGGTTTTCCTAATTTGCTCAGCATGTAATCCGTTCCCCATTCGTTCACGCTTATCACATTTTTTACGTACGATGTTCTGTCAATGGTTGTTTTGCTTAGGTCTTTCCATTTATCGGGATAACCCACTTTCATAATCACAGCATCGAGCTTTTTTAACGCTTTTACTTTGGTGGTTTCGCTCATCCAATCCAGTGCACGAATGCGTTCGGCGAACACTGTTTTAATGGCATTGCCAATTTCGAGTAATTTTTCTTTAGTGCCTTTAGGCAAGTATTCGGCCACGTAAACTTGTCCGATAAGTTCGCCCAAACTACCGTTGGTTTGTTCCACCACGCGCTTCCAGCGCGGTTTAAGCTCTTTTACTCCATGCAAGGTGGTGCTGTAAAATTTGAAGCTTTCCATATAGGTTTTGTCGTCCATGTAGGAGGTTAATCCATCTATAAACTGAAATTTTAGGTAATTTTTCCAATCCTCTATTGGGTATTTGCTCAAATAACCATTTAATGCGGTTAGAAATTCTGGTTGTCCAACAATGACAGTGTCTATTTTCGAAAATCCAATTTGCTTGCTCAATAAGTTCCAATCAATTGCCGGAGTAAGTTTGGATAGTTCGGCAAATGACATCTTGTGATAATTTGTGAATGGGTCGCGAGTATCTTCGCGTTTGCGTGAAGTGCGGGCAATAGCGGTTTCCAGTTCCAGTAATTTGTCGGCACTCACTTTGGCACGGTTAGCATCGTAACCCATAATTTTGAAGATGTTGGTTACATACTCCACAAACTTTGCACGGATTTCTTTCGACTTTGTATCCGTATCAAGATAATAGCTGCGGTCGGGCAAACTAAGTCCGCCCTGACTGATAGATACAGCATACTTAGAACTGATTTTGTCATCTTGCCCTACATATATATTAAGCAATGGTGCTGCCGAAGTTCGGTGAATAAGTGCGGCTTCGGTCATAATGCCTTTTAAATCGGTTATGCCATCAATAGTTGTCAGATAGCTTCTCAGGTCGCTCAATCCTTTTTTATTAAGCGCAGCGCTGTCCATCCCTGACGAATAGAAGTCGCCGATTTTCTGCTTATTGCTTCCTTTTTCGGCCGACTGAATTCCGGCCGATGATATACATATATGATGGACCTGCTCATTAATAGTATCGCTTATCAATTGCCAAATGCCGTTGCTTTGTTCGCTGGCCGGAATGGCATTTTGTTTAAACCATTTTCCATTTGCATACTGGAAAAAATTGTCGCCGGCTTTTACCGTTGAATCAATATGTGTTACCAGTGCATCCAGTTGTTCTGTTTTGTGCGGGCAACACGCTGGAAATATCGTGAGCGAAACGATTCCGCAAACAAAAAGATAGATAGTTGTTTTTCTCATACAAATAACATTTTGATGAACCTGTTTTTTTGAATTGCAAATATATAAAATGATTTTTGCAGAATAAGTTTTTTTTAAGTATTTGTTGGTTTTGGTATTCATATATTGGTTATTTAATCATCTTTTTGGTCTTAAATCAATAAAAATCAAAAATAATGTACTGAAAATTTGGCTCGTACCTACATGTTTTTGTTATTTTGCACCCGATTTAAACCATCAAACAACTAATCAACCGATATATGCCTAAGAATCTTGTCATAGTAGAGTCCCCTGCCAAAGCTAAAACCATAGAAAAATTTCTTGGAAAAGACTATCAGGTAATGTCCAGTTTTGGACACATACGCGATTTGGCGGAAAAAGGAATCGGTATCGATT
>Ga0302213_1000073_pt1 | contig 70214 bp, 46 predicted proteins | sample II_Fen_N1_2_FD_194583 | JGI IMG/M metagenome (GOLD analysis project Ga0302213, IMG submission 194583) | Peat permafrost microbial communities from Stordalen Mire near Abisko, Sweden - II_Fen_N1_1 | ecosystem: Environmental > Terrestrial > Soil > Wetlands > Permafrost | place: Sweden: Abisko...
AAATGCGGTCGATGACGCTATAAAGGGAGGATACTGTCATGCCGAGGATGGCAGGCAGGGCATAATGCATCAAAAGCTTGCCGACGGGTTCAGTCCCCAGTTTGGTCGCTTTGTCTTTATCGATGGTTTTGGAAGGATTGGGCCTTTTAGCGCCTACCTCCTTGGAATCAAGTTCCTGGGTCATATTGGATGGGTGCTGGATAACGAATTGAAAACCTTTGCAAAGGTAGTACTATTTATCCGAAAGCACCTCATCAACCTCTACTTGAGCACCAACTGAATTTTTTGCCAGCAAAGCTTGTCCATATCGCCCATCATGGACATTATGCCAGCCATACCCATGCCGCCCATTCTGGGACCGTCGCCACCTGGAAAACCTCCGCCCATGGCCATTCTGCTCATGACAATGCCGGGTGCGGCATCCATATCAACGGTCACGCCCTTAACGACAAAGCCGATGTAGAATTTGTATTTGAGATCTTCTTTTTCCAATTTTTCCTTGTAAAACGTGTTAAACGGGATGGCCAGCTCGTAGACGAGGCAATTGGAGGAATCCTTCTTAATGGCTACCTTGACCGGACAACCCTTGACCGGCTGTCTGCCGTTTTCAAGGAGGAAGCCTGTAAGCATCAATTCGTTGATGTTCAGGGAAAAACCATCAGGCGTTTTCAGGTTTTGAGTCCTATATCTGGCTCCTGCCTTCGGTTTGTCCGGAGCCATGGGGTAGGTGATGCCGGTGGTATTTTTCTTTTTGCCGTCTTTATTGATCCATACCTCCAATCCGTTTTGCTGGACTTGGCGAATGGAAGTGGTGTCGGTTACGCGAACGATCAGGTAGAGGTTCCGTTCGTCGTTGGCTACGTCGAAGTTAATTCCAGCTATTTTGTTGTATCTGGGAAGCGGCGATTTCCATTCCGTATTTTGTCCGTCTACAGTGACATCTGTTTTGTAATAGGACATGTTATTTCCGGCAAACGCCTGGAAAGCAGTTAATAAAGGCAGTAAAAAAACGAGTTTGAGCACTTTCATTTGGGGAACTTATTTGATGTTTAAAAACGTACGTACCGCATCCACATAACTCTTGCCGATGGGTATTTCTTTGTCGTCCAGCTGAACATGCTGGTTGTGAATGCGTTTGATCCGTTTGACCGGAATGATGTAGGAGCGGTGAACGCGCAGAAAATCGCTGGCGGGCAGTTTCTCGAGAATGCTCTTGAGGCTCATCAAGGTATAGATGCTCTTGCCGGTGTCCACATGGATGCGGATGTAGTCGTCGAAACCCTCGATGTATTTGATGTCGCGGGTAGAAATCCGGACGTTCTGATAGTCGGATTTCACATAGATGGCCTGGTCGTCTTCCACAACGGGTGTGGTCTGTTTGAGCGACTTTTGCTCCCTGGCCTTGTTCACCGCTTCCATGAAACGGCTGAATTCGAACGGTTTGAGCAGGTAATCGATGGCTTCCACATTAAAGCCCTCCACGGCATATTTGCTGAAGGCGGTGGTGAAAATGACCATCGGGTTCTTACGGTCCAGTGACTTTGCCAACTGAATGCCATTGATATCGGGCATCTGAATGTCCAAAAAGACCAGATCCACCTGATTTTTTTTCAAAAAACCCCAAGCCGAAATGGCGTCGGTGAACGTGTCCAGCAATTCCAGTCCGGGAACCTGTGCGATGTAGGTCTCCATCAGCTCGAGCGCCAACGGCTCGTCATCTACGGCAATGCATTTCATAACAGTTCAATTTGGAGCAGAACTTCGTAGCTCTCCTCGGTTTGGTTTATTTTCAATTTATAATGGTCTTTGTAGAGCAGATCCAGGCGTCTTCTGGAGTTTTCAAGACCCACACCGGCTGAATCCGTGGCTTCACTTCCACCATTGTGGATGGCATTCTTGATGGTGAAGTGCAACACCGTGCCCTCAAAATGCATCCGAATGGCGATTTCGGACTCGGTATGCCCACTTACGCCAAATTTGAAGGCGTTGTCAATGAACGGAATGAGTATTCTGGGTGCGATTTTGCAGCGGCTGTAATCGCCCGTCACTTCGTAAACAACCTTGGTCTTTTCGCTTAGGCGCAGTTCTTGCAAGTCCATGTAGTCGCGGATAAATTGTTCCTCCTCCTCAAACGGAACGAAATCGACGGCCGTGTCGTTGGTGATCTTGCGCATCAGGTTGGAAAGCTTCATCACCGCCGTGGGTGCGGACTCCGATTTCTTCAGTGTCAATACATAGATGTTGTTCAGCGTATTGAAAAGAAAATGCGGGTTGATTTGCGCCTTCAGGAAGGACAGTTCCGATTGCAGCGCCGTAGCGAGCACCAAGTCGGCCTTTCGGACGGATTCCTGCAATTGAACGAATAGGTAATAGGCCACGCTCAGCGCCCAGGTCATGATGAACAGGTAGATGAACGAGAATTGTCGGAACGAAAATCCCCGGTTGTGGTCGTGGAAATCGCCTCCCATCATCTCGCCCGGTTTTGGACCGTGCGGTTGAAATAGGTCTGGCCAGAAGCTACGTTCCAAATATTGGGAAAATTGGTGGAAATACAGGCTGACCACCAAAAACAAGACCGTGAAAAATAGAAAATACCCCCATTTTTTGGTGTTGAAAAACCGAGGCATCAAGACGAACAGGTTGATGTAAAACGCGATGACCAGAAAAATGTTGTTCATCAGAATGGGCAGCGGAAGCGGTATGGGCATTTCAACTCCTCCATGACCGTTCGGACCGTTGTAACCCGGCCGGAAAAGCAGGGGCAACGAGAAGATCACCAGCCAGATGAACAGGTGGATGAGCACCGTCGGCAGCGTTTTTAGTTTGGTCATGTTGAAGCGTTCAGAGTCGAGTACGTTGTTCGTTTCCATTTTCGTAAAGTTGGACATCCAAAAGTACAAAAAGTTCAAACGGAGGTCTTAGAAGGTCGGTCATACCAGTCTATTTGTCGGTCAACCCCAAAAATCACAGGGTTAAATCCAGTTTCTGGTCTTTCCGGTAAACGGTGGTTTCGAGGGTGGCAATCAATTCGCCGAGTTGGTTGGTCACGTTGACCTGATAATTGCCCAAACGTTTGTGCAGGAAGCGCTCTTGCGCTTCAGCCGTGAGCACGTCACCCGGTCGGCTGCCCCTGAGGAAGTTCACGTGCCCGTTGATGGATGCGGCCATTTCACCGTGGGAATTGGAGGCCACGCCGGTCACAAAGTCCGCCAGGGTGAAGATGACGCCGCCTTGTGCGACACCGTTGGCGTTGAGGTGCTTCTCGGCCACGACGAGAGTGGCTTTGGCATAGCCTTCAGCCGCTTCCTGCAGTTCAATGCCTGTCAGAGCGGCATAACGGTCGTTTTTGAAGTAGTCGAAAATGTTCATTCGTAGTTCAAATTTGACTTCAAATGTACGCTTTTATCGTTAATTTTGGAGCTGTAAACCCCATCTCAATGAAACCAATCACGATAGAGGCTGAAATCTATGCTGCAGCACCTTCCTATGCCGGATGTGTGGTGGAATGTTCGGTTTTGAATTCAGCCCACGCCCCTTTGCTCTGGGAGGAAATCGCGGCGGAGACGCATCGGTTGCGAAGTGTTTACGTGGTGGAGGAGGTCAACAAGTTGCCTGGCATTTACGAGATGCGGCAGCTTTATAAGAAGCTCGGCAAGGATCCGAATCGGTACCGTCCTTCGGCCGAGGCGCTCTGCAGAAGGCTGTTGCTGGGCAAGGAGCTCTATCGCATCAATACGCTGGTGGACCTCATCAACTTGGTGTCCATCCGCACAGGGTTCTCCATTGGCGGATTCGATGCCGAAAAAGTGCAAGGTGAGTTGAGCATCGGAGTGGGGCAGGCTGGTGAATCGTTCGAAGCGATTGGTCGTGGGCAGCTCAATATTGAGGGTCTGCCCGTGTATCGGGATGCGTTGGGTGCCATCGGTACGCCCACCAGCGATGTGGAGCGCAGCAAGCTCAGCCTGGAGACTTCTCGGCTGCTCATGGTCGTCCATTCGGCAGGCGGTGCTTCGGGATTGGACGAAGCGGTGGAACTAGCACTGCGGCTTTTAACGCAGTATGCCCAGGCTCACGACTTCAGCCTCCAACGATTTTAACGTATCTTTGCCGCATGCCAGCCAAAAATTTTGGATACCATTTGCTTGCCCTGCTCACCGTTTCGGTTTGGGGAACCACGTTCATTTCTACCAAGGTATTGATAAACAATGGCTTGACACCTGCTGAAATCATGTTTCTGAGGTTTGCCATTGCCTATGTTTTTCTTTGGATGGTCACGTACAAAAAGCTTTTTGCCGACACCGTCAAGGACGAATGTCTTTTTTTGCTCTCCGGAATCACCGGAGGCTCCTTGTATTTCATGACCGAAAACACGGCCCTGTCGTACTCGCTGGCCTCCAACGTCTCGCTGTTGGTGTGCACCGCGCCCATTTTCACCGCCATCCTGTTTTTCTTGACGCACCGCAAGGAGAAACTTAAGTTCAAGTTGGTGTATGGTTCCGTGTTGGCGTTCTCGGGGGTGGCGTTGGTGATTTACAGCGGCGGGTTCATCCTCAAGATCAATCCGCTGGGCGATTTTCTGGCGTTGATGGCCGCGCTTTCGTGGGCTTTCTACAGCTTGATTTCCAAAGGGTTGATAAACCGATACAGCAGCATGTTCGTTACCCGGAAGGTGTTCTTTTACGGCATGCTCACGATTTTGCCTTTCCTATTGAGTCAATCGGTTCACCCTCCGCTAAGCTTGTTATTTAAGCCCGAGGTACTGTTGAACCTCTTGTTTTTGGGGCTCATCGCCTCGATGCTGGGCTACATTTTCTGGAGCCTGGCTACCAGGCGTTTGGGCATCGTGCGGGTGACCACCTACATCTATTTCTGCCCCGTCATCACTCTGATTACGGCGAATCTCATCTTGCACGAGCACATACCGTTTCCAGCCATGATGGGTGCCTGCCTCATCGTGGGTGGCGTTTATTTGGCGGAAAAAGGGCTGAACTGGAAGTTTGGCCGATAACGGGTTCAGCCCCGTATCGAATAGTGAAGCTGGACCAGACCCGATTCATAGGTTTTGGAGGAAATCAACGTCAAGGCTTGCGTGGGCAACCCATCGGTGAACAACTTGACACCATGGAGGTTGCCTTGCTGCGGCCGTTCCGTGCGGGTGATGATGTACGTTTTCTTGTCCGCGTGCGGAAACTCTGGGACTTGCCCCATCACCCAATCGTATGTTTTCCGGCCCATGACCACGGTGTCCACGCTTTCCGTGAACTGGAAATAACCATAATCTTCTCTTTCTTGCTGAACGCTGTCCAGAAAGCTCATGTCGCCATTTGGTCCAGCGATGTACCCGTCCAAACTGGCTGCTAGGTAAACGATGACTTTTCTCACAACGCTTTAAGATAGAGTTCCAACCGGTCCAACGCTTTTTGGATGTTCTCGATGGAATTGGCGTAGGAGAACCGGATGAACCCTTCTCCATTTAGGCCGAAGTCGATGCCTGGCGTCACGCCGACGTGGGCTTTTTCCAGGATGTCGAAGGCAAAGGCGTAGGAGTCGTTCGTGAATTTCCGTGCGTCGCAAAATATGTAGAAGGCGCCTTGCGGTACGGCTGGAATGCCGAAACCCATCTGCAGCAGTCGTGTCGCCATGTAGTCCCTGCGTTCACGATAGGTGGCGCGCATGATGTCCACATCCTTGCCGGCATGCGCCAAAGCGGCTTTGCCTGCCTCTTGTGCCGTACTGGATGCGCAGATGAACAGGTTTTGTTGGATGGTCTGAAGTGCCCTGGTATAGGCTGGTGGGGCGATTAGATACCCCAAACGCAAACCAGTCATGGCATAACGCTTGGAAAAACCATTCAGTACAAAGGCATTGTCGGTAAATTCAAGAATGCTTCGGGCACGCCCTTCATAAACTAATCCGTGATAGATTTCGTCTGAGAGGATGGGAATGTCGAGTTCAGCCAAGGCTTTGAAAACGCTGTCGTCCACCAACCCGCCCGTTGGATTCATGGGGGAATTGACAAAGATGGCACGGGTTTTGCCGGTGATTCGAGCTTTGATGTCTTCGATGCAATATTGGAAGTGATTTTCGGGCTTGAGGGGTACCAGCACCGGTTTGGCGTTCACGGCTAGGATGAAGTTGCTGTAGCAGGCATAGCCGGGGTCGGAGAGGATGACTTCGCTACCGGCTTCGCACAGCGCCATCAAAACCATGAGAATCGCCGGTGAGGACCCTGAGGTGACTACGATGTTTTCTGAATGAATGGAAACGCCGTACTCCTGATTGTAGAATTCAGCAATGTTTTTTCTGAGCTCGGGGTCACCCAACGAGTGTGTGTAGTGCGTCTTGCCTGTGTCATAAGCTGCTTTTGCCGCTTCCACCACGCATTCAGGCATGTCAAAATCGGGCTCGCCCACTTCCAAATGGACAATGTCGATGCCTTGGGCTTGAAGCTCGTTGGCCCGCTCCAGCACGTCCATGACGATGAAGGGGGTCATGGCTTCCACGTTCGGATTCATCTCTTTGATTTCTTTTTAAAAACGATCGATGCCTTAATTTTCTCGGCAATTTTTCGATTGTCAAAATACCCTAAACTGACCAAATAGTGCCCATTTTTATTCACAATCAGCGTTTTGTCCGGCGATTTCTTGTTTATGAGGTCCACTAGCGTTTTCGTTTGCTTTTTCTGACTGAAAGACCCGAAATTGATGGAGTATTTGCCTTGCTTGTTTCGGAGAATCAGCGGTTCACCAAGGTATTTGGGTAAAATCAAGCCCTTGTACCTCGCTACAAGTGGAAGTTTTGATGGTACCGGAATAGTATCTTTTTGTAAACGGACGGTTGTATCTTTTGGTGCAGTGGTTTTTTCAATTTTGATGCTGGCAGTCGTGTCTTTTACTGCAATCGTTGTATCAACTCGTATGCTGGTTTTTTCAATTTTTGTTGCTATGATTGTATCCTGTTTAAGTAAGGGCGTTGTATCCTTTTGTAAAATTCTGATTGGTTCAGGCACTTTTGTTACAACTGAATCTTTAACGACGTTAGGCTGAATTTTAGGGACAACGACAACCTCTTTTTTTGCTTCAATGGGTGTTAGGGTAATATTCAAATCCTCCACATAATCGCCATCAGCAAGTGCCTTGATTTCAAATTCAACTTTTTCTGGTTCGCATTTTACATTCAGGAAACCCAGCTGGATCGGGTCAATTTCCATGGTGTATTTACCGGGTGCCAAATCCATGACGTAGAAGTTTCCGTCACTCATGGTGCGGACGACGGTTTGGAAATCTTTGCCAACCGCTTTCAATAGAATACGCAAACCGCCTTGACCGAATTCTTTACCGTCCCGGGCTACTAAGACGGATCCCTCGGCAATCCCACCTCTGTAGAAGGGAATTTCAATCTGTTTGTACTGGTTTGGATCGGTTATGAATGAAAACATATCGATGATGGGCACTAGCGTTGGGTCAGGTATGGCATTTCTATTGATTGCCAAATTGTACTTGTAATAACTTTGAAGCTGAGTTAGACGTAAAATGCTGTCAGAACCCATGATAAGGGTGGCAGTTTGGTCAAGTTTTACTGCTTTGTAGGGTAATAACTGATCACCTTTGTCGTAAGTGCCCGAACTGTTGTTGTCAACATACAAAATAACTGCGGCAGCACTTCTTCCAACTTGTTGACGATTGCTGGTTACAAGTTGTTCATTTGGTATATCCCATCCAACACTTCCTGTAATGCTTTGTCTTGCAGTAAATCTATTTCCGTTTAAGTAGGCTGATGTGACACTTCTCAAGGAATTTAAATCTAAGGTCAATCCAACTCTTGAATTGACTGTCTTTTGCAGATAATTGTATGACAAACTTAAATCAATTCGCCCCGATTTAAACAAAGTCCTAGAAACATTCACCTCGGACTGTTCCAGATAGTTCTTATGTACGTTGTAAGAGGTCTGCAACCGAGTGTACATGCCACGAACGTAAACAGGTACACCTGGAGAACGTGCAATAGTATATGTTAGACCACCGGTGAGCAAGCCTTGTCCAAAACTAGTGTTGTTGTTGGTTATCACCAGGTTGTCGTAGTAATTCAAACGAATGTCTACTGCTCCAAGGCGTGCATTCAAATCCGTTCTGTACATGGTCAGCGTATTGGAAGGCAACGTAAAGTAATCACCACTTAGTCTAAATCCTGTATTTATTCCAAAAATACGGAATGGAAAGTACATGTTGGTGTTTAAATAGTCTTTGGCATTTCGGGCGTTGTAGATGCTCAATCCGTCAAAACGGGTATAAATGACATTTAGGTTTAAGTTGTTGGGGTACATCACACTCCCTGTTAAACGATAGAAATTACTTGGTGAGGCGTCTATGTTAACAAGATATTGTTTAGCTATTCTAGCAGATATGCTGGTGTATACCTCTAGTTTGCCTGGATGTAGGCTATTCCCCAAATACTGGGTGCCCAGGGATGCGGTTAGCCATTTGGTAAGCCCCATGGCTATGTCTCCGTGAGCTATCAACTGACCAGAAAGCGAATCGGATGTCATGTAACTTTCTGTTTGACCAGCCTGGATGTTGTAAGAAACAGTACCTTTTGGCAAGAAAGTGAAAGGTACTTGCAGTTGTTTATCTGAAATAATTATTTTACCAGATGGTGTATATATTTTAATACTGATGCGTGTTGTTCCATAACTGATGGGTACATCAAACCGATAGTACCCCAGTTCATCTGCTCTTTTGAAATCAGCAAGTCGTTCATTTACATAGATTTCAACCTCCGATTCTGGTTCCGTTGTACCATCAATCGGATAGGTTTCATACATTTGTCTCGGTTCGATGGGATCATTGGAAACGGAAACACCTTTGATGGAAAATGGCTGTAGACCAGTTGTCGAGATTTGGCCGGCCATTATCCCAGAAATGAAATTGTTGTCTCGAATGGCATACTTCCAACGTAAACCACTTGCATTTAAAAAATTGTTGCCACTAGACGAGTTTGAACCTGAAATGCTGCCCTGTAAATCGCCTCCTAAAACCTCCAAACCCCCAGAAAGTGTGTACCCTAAACTTTTTTCGGATGCTGAAAGATCCGTATTGATGGAGTAGTCAAGCATCGTACCGCTCAAAATCGACCGCTTCCTGTTGTATCGAAGTGGGAAATCTTGCTTTTTATAATCCAAACCTTCCATTCGTTCACGTAACTGCTCTCGACTCTTACGGCTTTCGACAGGTAAAGTTTGATCAGAAGATAGACTTAGTACAAGTTGGTCGATTTTGACAGTGAAGTGGAGGCCAAAGACCTCTTCCAAGACCTTTGGTGATAAGTAAAAATCGGTTTCGCTGATTTTATATTCGTTGGGTGATAAAGTGTATTCCTTTTTCCCAATTTTGATTAAACCGGTTAAGAAATTGATGCTATAGTGATTGTTGCTCGAAATGTAATTACCTTGTACAGTAAAGTTGCTTTTATCAGGTTGGTAATTGATTTCCAATAGTCCGAATACTTCCAATACCGGAAGTAGAACAGTCTCATCTTTTGTATTATACAGGCTGTTTACATAAACAGAGCCAACCGCTTTGTTATTTAATAAGAGTAATATGTCTTCATCCTGTGCTTTGGCAACAGTAGGGATACACAACCACATCAATGCAACAAATATCAGCTTTGGAATGCTTCCAAAGACAAATAATGATAGGTGTTTCACCATATAGTTGGATAATGTTGCGTTTGTTGATTCGAAAAGGATTTCAAATCATTAATGAGTAAAAGAAGAATTTTAAGCGTCAGCTTTTAACAAAGTACACGACTTACTTGATCTCAATTGTTTTTAGTGAAACAATTCGGGCAGCTTGGACAACATCGGCGCTTGCCATATCACTTCGTTTTGTTTCAAGACTTAATTCAAGTGTATAAGTTCCTGGTGCTACATCCTTCAAGCTAAGGTCAATTCTTCGAATTTCTTCAAAATATACCGTCGTGGTGCTTTGGATTTCGGAAACAACCTTACCATCCGCATTTTTAAGTTTCACAAACATACTTCCGAGAAAGGGGGCATTTCCTTTGCGTTGCAACAGTGGACGAATTTCCAAGATTCTTTCATTTTGACGCACATCAAGGTTCTTTACATCCACACTAGTGCTTACTTTCCCCTTGTGGTAAAAAACAGCCGTTATTTGTTCAAAGTTAAAATTGATTCTGGTACCGATGCCTACGGCAACAGTATCTGATACATCGACCGCTTGTGGTTTGGCTAAAACTTTCATACGAGTGAAAAAATAGCCTTCTTTTCGACGTTGATTCGGCAGAACCTGAATTCGGACCGTGCGTTGTTCGCCACCCTTTATAAAGAAGCTGCGTGGAAAAGCCCGTACCATCGGGTCCAAGGCAAATTGGGCGCTGGCGACAGAGTCTTTGTAGTTCATAACCAAACCTCCGTCTGCATCGCTACTTGGATATCCAAAAACGAAATTAATGGAGACTTCGTATGTTTTTTGACTGTTGTTGCTTATAAATACATTTCCAACTCCACTGTTTTCATCAATAAAAACAAACGAAGGGGCTAAGGAAATTTGTGCATAGGAATTAGCTGTAAGGCTAAAAGCGATAAAAAACAACACAATATAGTTTAGCTTTCTCATTGAATGAATTGATTTAAAGAATACGTATCAGTAACTTGGAATAATAAGTTTATTATGTAATTGCATCAAATATACAAAAAACAAAACAAATTAAAACAGCGATTGAAAAGAGTGGTGGAATTCCACCACCCTTTTCGGAATAATCAATTGTAAGTAGCTGTGAGTGTAATAGTTCCCGTATAGTCACCTTCTACTTGTCCCAGAGTTGGAACAACAGTACCACCAACATATACTGCAAGTGCTCCAGACTGGAAGAACTCGGTATAACCATTACCAGCTGAAAGTGTCATATTGGTACCATTTACCGGTGTAAATTCTTTGTTTACTGGTGTTGTACCACCAATATATAAACGACCTAATTTGGTAGGCGTTCCACCGTAATCCGTATAGTTGATTGCTAGATGTTCGTCACCAAATGCCAAATACGTAGGTAGTCCAAGATTTAGAGTCACAATTGTATTGATACCCTTCTCAATTCCAAACCAACCAACTTTTTCAGAACCCATTGTGGTACTAGTTCCTAAAGTTCCTTGCAAAACAGTTCCAGTGTTGCTGATAGTTTTTGAAACTTGTTGTGTAACAAGTCCAAATTGCAAATCATCACCCGGAGTGATAACAAGCGCTTTAATAACCTGTGCTTTTCCAGAAATGGTTTTTTGATCGGATTGTGGGCCAGCAGCACTCACACTTGTAATAAAACCAGCCGTCAATATAGCGGCAGCAAATAAAATCTTTTTCATGTTCGTTTTGTAGTTTAGTAAATAAAATGTTTTGTTTAAATAGTAGTTTCTAATCAAAGATAAAAATTTGTCAAAGATGTTTAATTTTTTTGGTATTTCCCTCCTTTCTTCGGTAATTATGAGAATTAGACAATCATTTAGTTGTATTCTATCGTTAATACCATGTCACCTGTATAAATTTCATTATTGCTTACTGGCCGCTGTATGGTGGTGTAAACCATCAAATAAGCTTTTAACCATTGTGGGCTGTCTTTCATATAGTCAATAAGTAGCCCGCTGTTGCTCATCGGAAAAACGATAACATCGCTTGAATCTACTTTTTGAGTCTTGTCTTTTCCATCGTTTTTGTATGCCAATTCTACATTAAATTTGATAGCGGCTCCTGAAGCGGAAATCAAATAATCCGAATGTTTTAAAATAGCCATTACTTGTACATTTTCAGCACTGGAAATGGTCAAAGTAAAGGTGCTTTCCAGTTCCCGACGGTTGCTGTTGACAACCGATTTCCAGTCCATATCCGATGATTCCAAGTCAGAAACGCCGGATTTTGCAGGAATATCAATGTTTATGTTGATGAATTGTGCAGAAAGATTGTTGGGAGAAACAATCATGACAAGCAAGTAAAAAGCCAAAACTCTCCAGTTCAGCAGTGAATGCTGCATGAGTTGAATTTTGTATTGCATCGCTATGTTGATCTTCTTCTCCATTTGATGTTTTAATTGGTCGCGTATTCCACTCGAATATTGATGTCACCATTGTAATAACCTGCTTCCGCATCGGAGGGGACAGGTCCCATTTCACCATAAATAACTAGGTATGCTGTTCCTTGGGGACTGGTGTAGTTTGAATTGATGGGCGTGGGTGGTGGTGCGGGTAAACCAGACAAATTTTTCTTGAAAGGGAACGTCACACTCGAGAAACCTATTGGCAATTCGATGGCGGCAGCCTTGATTTCAGCATCGGATGGATTACCAACTACGGTATTGAAATAGGCAAATCGCACGGTCCAATTTATCTGAGTCGAATTCAATACAAGCTTTGGCGACGCACTGATGGACGCCGTGATTTCTTGATCCTGACGGCCAGTGATGCGAATGATCGCAGCCGCCGGATCCTGCTTGAGTATGGAAACGCTTTGTGTGGTAAATAACAATGGCTGTTTTGCATTAAAATTCAACTCCGTATCCATCGGGTCCAATTGTATGCCTTCACCGGCATACAATCCGAAACTGATTCGTTGAGCCAAGACATGACCATTCATCAGTATAAAACTGATGAGCAGCAGTACGATAGGTCGGAGGGTTGATTTCATATCAGATGTATTCGATTTCGATGGTAAAATTACCGTTGTACTTGCCCGGTCTGGCATTGCTGATGTCAATTTGCCCGCCCAACCAGAAGTAATAACGACCCTCTGAACTGATTTTTAAGGTCCGTTCTGCCGCATCGATGGGCTCACTGGCTGATTGGTTGTCGGTTTGCGAACCCACCATCTCGTATTTGATCAATAAGCTGCCTTTTCCGGTACTGTTTGGTATTTCCACCAACGGCGTGAACGTCACTCTAAAGGAAGCGTCAACCTTACCTTTCACAATCATCAATGCCGATTTCGTATCCCGTTGAGCCGATATATACACCTTGCCATTAACGGCTGTGCTGGCATCGATGTCCAGATCTTTCATCGTCACCAGTTCCAATTCTGTCTTGTCTACCACGGTGGCAGATGCTTTGATGGAGACCGACCTTTCTTGGGCCCGTATGGTCAGCATCGGTAGCAATAGAAGAATTGGTAGTATGTATCTTAAAAATCTCATTAAAATGCTTGTCTTTACTTAATAAATATAGCCTTTTTTATTTCAACGGTCTTATCGGTTACGAATCGGATCAAATAAATTCCCGGAGGATTACTCTTGGCGTTCCACTTGATTTCGGTAATGCCGGCAGAATATGTTCCATCGGCCAAGGTTGCCACTCGGACTCCCTCGGATGAATAAAGTTCGAGGTGCACGTTCGCCTTTTTAGGCAAGCTGAACCGGATGGTGGTCTCCGCATTGAAGGGGTTCGGATAGTTGCCCAACAATTGGGGTTTCGCCGCCATGTATTCAATGTCTGAACCCTTTGAAATGACGATGCTGAATGGTGGCAATGAGGTGGTGCTTCGGAGTGAACTGGCTTTTGCGAGGCTGGTCACCAACTTCTTGGGCATCGGAAGTCTTCCATTCGTGGCTGAAATCGTATCTCCAATCACACCGTTCAGTGAATAGGTGGTTTGATCCGTCATTGGAATTGTCAACTCGTTGAGATGATCCTGAAGACTGATTTTCCAGTTTGAAGGCCAGTTTTCGGGAAGTGTCCAGGATAGTTTGCAATTACTGGTGACATCGTTGTTGATATGGGCATCGTAATACAATGGAATATCGATCATGTCATCTTCGGGCATTGGTAGATTGTTGATGACCAAGGGACTGACCATGCCGGGGGTACTCAATGTGTACAAGGAAAGCCAAGTTTCACTCATCGGTTCCAGCCGGTAGGCATCCCAATGGTCGGGTCCAGTCACACCATTTTGGCTGAATGTGATGAACGAAGTTGTATGCAAGTTACCATAGGAAAGGGTAAGCGGCAAGGTGATGGTTTCAGCCATACTGGCATTTCTAAGGAACGTTCCCGGTGCTCTTGATTTGACACTGTTGTTGAAACTCAGGGTGCTGTCGTTGGTCGCATGAATCCAGAACGCTTGGAATGGCGCGATTTTTCCATTTCCCAGTGTTCCCGTGGTCCCATTCCATGTAAGGTAGTCACCGTTTCCGCTGAGTGCGGAGGGATCCCAAACGTAAATGGTATTGTCGATGTAGTTTTTTGTCCACCCCGTGGCATCCCAATCTAGGGTGCTGGCAGTGGGATTGCCGATGAGGTTCCAGCCCTGGTCAAGTGAGTTCAGGTCGTAGTACGTCGAATCATTCCCGACGGATGGTGTTTGCGATGTCGACTTGGTTGTATAGGTTAAATTGTAATCAAAGGTACCGGTGCCGTTATATGGCTCGGTTCCAGTCACAGTCATTGTTGTGGGCAGTACGTCCGAATATTTTAAACCAGTTGTAAAACCGTCTGTATTTAAGCGGACTGCACCACCGAACACATAGTGGAAATAGCCTCGGCCAGCCGACAGGTTGTCGGTCAGGTTGGATGGTGTCCGCCAGCTTTGCAACGCTGTTCCGCCATCGGATTCCAACCACCAAAGCAGGTTGGGTTGCAGGGCGGGGAAGGAGGAATTTGTGAAGCCTTGAGTGACAAGTGGTGCTTTGAACATGTCCGAGTAACTGCCGCTAACGGGCGCAGCCACCATTCGCCAGCCACTGACGCCGGTAAGGGCGCGTCGAACTTCGAGTGTCGGAGTGCTGGTGCTCAGGTTGATGTAACTTGACCCCGATTTGACAATTACTTTGGAAGCAGTGCCAGTAGTCACGTTCGCACCCGATTCAAATGTCAGGACAGGTCCGTTTTCCAACGTAAGTGTCGCGCCATTTTCCAAGGTGAGCGCTGTCGAACTTTGAATATCCACATCCTGAGCAGGACTGCTGCCACTGATGACTGGGTAGGTGGAAAGGGACGAGGGAATGTCAATGTTGAAAGCGCCTGTCGGAATCAAATTGGAAGACCAGTTGGAAGCGGTAAACCAATCGGTACTGCTGGTGCCTTTCCAAACAATGTCGGATTCACCCAAGGCAAAGTTTCCAAAGCTGGTGAAAGCGGTGGCATTGATGTAGGCTGGGAGTGTAACGTCGTAATTGGCATTCGTAACACCGTTTCCCTTCACTATTTTGGGGGTGCCGATGCGGTCCCATCCGGTACCGTCCAACGTGACATAAGCGGAAAGTCCAGTTCCGCCTGTCTGTGAGATTTGCCAATAGCGGTCACCAAACAAATCCGTATTGGCAGGTGCTGTTCCGGGTAAAGTAGATTCGAATTGTTCGGCAGTCAAGGTTGTAGAGCCGGTCAAAGCGGTTAATAAGATGGTTAATGGGCGATAATTTCCATCCTTACCGATGGGGAACAGTTTAGAACCTGTACCATTAAACACTTCAGCCAATTTACCATTGATGTGGCTGGTAGCAGAACCTCCGGAAATACTGCCAGTACTTGCCATGGTAAGCGTATAGGAATCGGTGTTGATCAGGCCGTTGGTCAATCCAAGCGTGCCGGCTACCGTTTCGTCCATACCAAGTGACACTCCGTTTGTATTGTCAAGCGTCAGGTGATTGAATGTTGTCGTAGCCGAACCGCCAAGGGTTTGCGCCGCTGTACCGTCTAGCATCAAGGTACTGCCGGCCCAGTTGAATGTTCCACCGTTATTGATCAAATCTCCCATGAGATGATGCGTCAGACTACCGGCGGTAAAGAGGATGCCTGAACTGGTTGTCAGGTCGCCCTGAATGGTGAGCGCATTGGTCGGTGCCACCACTGCTGTGCCAGCAAGTGTAAGGTTTCCATTGATGTTCAAGTTGGAAGCCGGCAATGTTTTTGTTCCGCTTCCGCTGAGCGTCAATCCATCGTAACCCGGCAAAGCACCGTTCGGAAGGATGACTGTTTGGTTGGTTCCGTTGTATTCGATCGTGTTGATGTTGCTGGTGGCATCCAAGGTGCCTAGGTTGTTCAACGTGCCGGCAATGCGAAGGACAGAGCCTGCCAGCGGGGTCAAGGAAGCACCATTCAAAATGTCGATGTTGTTGAAATTGGTCGTTCCGCTGATGGTCACACCAGTGTTTCTGAAAACGACCGTACTGTTTCCGGGGTTGAACGTTCCACCGGCATTGCTCCAACCATTCATGGAAGTGGCATACATATTGAGTTGAGTACCAGTGCTTACATTCAAAATTCCTCCATTTTGAAGGGCCAGGCTTCTGATTTCGGCTGAAACCGGTACGGTTGGGTCGTTGGTCGTGCCAGCTGCGTCGGGTATGTTCACACTCGCATATCGGGTTGGGAAACTGACAGGTGTCCAGTTGTTCGCATTATCCCAAGCGGAGGATGTCGATCCATTCCAAAGCAGGCTCGGATTGCCGGTAGACGCTAAGGTGAATTCTTTGGTGCCGAACGCCGTTGCCCATAGGTTGATGGGAATGTTTTTGATGGACACCCAGTTGTTTGTCGTTTCCAATTGGGTGTATCCCCATTCGGTTGCCGTGGGACTTGGAAAACCGGTGGCATTCCAAAACACCAGTTTGGTTTCGTCATTGCCGTTCAATTCGGACTGTAAGTAATTCAAGTAAACGTCGGCATAGCAATTGCTTCCACCCGTTTGTTTGAACTCATAAATTCGATTGACCGCTGTGGTTTTCCAGGTTGGAGCAGCTCCAAGTGTGAGTTTGAAACTAACTTCCGTGGGAAGTGTTCCGGTGGCACCGAAATTTACTTTCGTAAGTTGGTTGTTAAAAGTATAATCCGTACCGGAGGTAAACGAGGTTCGTCTCACGATTCCGGTTACATCGCCATTGCCTGAAATGCTGGATAGACTTCCGAGGGTCAACACCTGAGGCGATAAGACATCAAGGCAGCCAGAATCACTCGAAGGATTCGAACTAAGAAGGTTCAATACGTTCGTAACCGTCAAATCCCCTTCGGAAGTAACGCCGGAAGCATTGTTGATGGTTAAATTCAATATCGTATTGTCCACAAAAGCACCATCGGGAATGGTTTGGGGCAGCGTTCCGGCAAAGATAACGGTTGAAGAGGCGGTTTTCGCATCCATTTGCGCGCCGTTGTAGAAAAAGAGTCCACCGTTCAAGGTCAGCTGCTTACCATTGACTATAAATTTATAGGTAGATTGGGTATTGGTCACGTTGCCGATGTTCCGGTTCATGTCAAGGATGCAATCGTTTAACGGGGTATCGTCAAACACAACGGGCAACCCGGATGCTGGTACACTGTTGGACGTCCAGTTGAGAGGATTACTAAAATCGGAACTTACCGTTCCGGTCCATCGGTTCGTGTAGTATTCAAATGCACCCAAATTGGGGGGAGTTCCCCTGGCCACCATTTCAAAATCCAAAACGACGGAGAGACCGATTTCTCCATTGAGTTGTGCCGTCAATTTATAATCAATGGTGTTCGTTCCTCCTGCATTCGAGAAGGATGGATTGACATTGAAACTGTTGGCGTCTTGTGTCGCAACAATAGGCAGCGCATTTTTGTTGCTACCATTGTAGTATCCGATGACACCTCCAGTTCCTGGCACATAATAATCGTTGTGATCCAGCGTCAGGTTTGTATCGGTTCCATAATTCAAGAATAGGGCATAATGCAGGTTGGAACCCCCGGTGGTGGATCGGGTGTTCGAAAGAATGTTGTTTCTGAAATCGCGCGAATTGGTTGTTGCGTTGCTGTACAAGGCGTACGATTTGTTTGTAATGCCTGAACCCAAACTACCACCTATATATATGGTGTTGAAATAAACGGAATAGTCGTTGGTTGCCGCTCCATTCTCGTAGATACCGTAGATTGTCGTGGCTGTGTTTCCGCCCAAACTGATGATGTTGTTGTCACAGGTGGTTGCACCGGAGGCCAGGCGAATACCGTAAACGGAAGCCGAAGTCGATGCGGCATCGACGGTTAGGGTCCGTATGAAATTGGTGTTCAGCTGATTGCTTCCCGTGTTTCCGGTGAAATAAATGCCAGCCACATAGCCGGAGAACGTTGTTCCGCTGTTTGACAAGGCATAGACCACGTTTTCAGCCACTGTATTAGTCGCGCTCGTGCCGTTCAATTCGATACCGATGACAGCTCCGTTCGTTCCCAGGGAGGCGCTGTTCTGGTTGTGGATGGTGTTTTTGGAAATGTTGGAGGTGCCGGCTGTCGTAAAGATGCCGTCTGTTCTTGAACCTAGGGTTCCGGCATAGGCATTGTTCAAATTGGAAACGGTGTTGGAAGTGATGTTGACGGTTCCTGTCGATTCGGAGAAAATGGCTGCCAGGTGTTGAGGCGTTGCGGAAGTCGTAGCTGTTGAACTGGCATTGATGCTGTTGCCGGTCGCTGTACTTCCGATGATGTTGGTACCGATGGTCAGCGTTCCAGCGACCGCTGTTTTATGGATGGCGTAGAAGCTATGGGATACATTGGTGTTGTTGCCAACTAGGGTGATGGAGCCGATTTGATTCTTGGATACCGACACTGTTCCGGTACTGGCCAGGTAGATACCGTTTGATTCTGCATCCGCTGTTGAAGTAAGTATCAAGGAACCGGTTCCTGTATTGGATCCGATGACGTTGGCCGTGACTGTACCTATGTTCGCGGTGCCAGCTTGTACTTGAATGCCTTTCCATGGGGTCGCACTTGCCGAACGGTAACTCATGTTTCGGATGACATTGTTTTGAACGGATGTCGGAGTAGAAGTGCCAACATTCAGGTTGATGGCACTGAAACTGTGATTAGTGGCCGCATTGACCGACCAAGGGCTTCCTCCGCAGGAAATTGCTTGTCCTCCAATGAAGTTGCCGCTGATGGTGAAGTTGTTTCCGGATGTGTTGTCGATGTTGATGGCCGTATAGGTGTACGTGCCGCTGGTGGGGACAAAGGAGGTGGTTTCATAGAAACTGTTTGCCGTCAGTATCCAATCGGTTGAATTCGCTCCGATGTAGATGCCGTTTGAAGAGGCTGAGGCATTCAAGAAATTATAGAAGGCATTGTTTGAAACCGTATTCGGGTTGTTCTCGTACCCGCTGGTGCCTGCTGAATACAACAGGTTTACAGGTCTATTTCCGCCAGAATTTGTAATTAAATTATTGTCTATCAAATTGTTGTCATTCCCGTTTCCTGCAGAGGCCGTTGAAAACAATACTACACCATCGCTCGTGCTCATGGTAGAACCATTCAACGTACAATACTTTACGGTGTTGTTTTCGGCGGATTGAATGAATCGGATGGTTGAAGTTCCGGATGTGGCAGAGGTGCTGCTGTTGTCGATGCTCAGGCTAACCGTGGAACCTGTTTGATTCACCCTGCCGTCGATGGTGACCTTGTCGGCACCGTTCAGGTCGATCAGAGGGGCTGCGAGGTTGCCGGAAATGGCCAGATTTGTCAGAGTGGGGTAGACGTTCAAACTGGTCCAGGCACCTGGGCTCAGTGTGGCGGTTGTAGGTTCAATGGTGCTTCTCAAAAGGGTTACGCCAATGGTCTTTCCGGTTTGATCTTGTGCGTTGATGGCTCCAAATGCGGCTCCAAGGTTCGCGTAGTACCCGTCACTGACTTCGTTTGAATTGATAACGATAATGTTCGGTTTCGCACCGTCAAACTCATCGGCGCCAATGTCGGGTGCGGTGCCAAAGCCATTCGATTGTGTTGGGTAGCCAGGATTTCCGAAGCGGATGTCGCCATCAAAATCTGTAGTGATTCCAGCAATCGTTGTTGCGCCGCTTTCCATAAAAGTCACGGCCGTAGGGCTGTTTTTCAAAAAGTCGGTACTTGAACCTGTCGTACTTACAAAAACAGGATTTTCCGTGATCGATGCTTGATCGCGCGGTGCTATGGTTCCTGCCGCGAACACGCCTGCCTTATAAGCCGCCAATGTCTGGGCGGTGCTCGTGCCATCACTGTAAATCAAATGGGTGATTACACTAGAATAGCCAGAATAGAATAGGTTGTTGTTCGATGTAGAGGCATAGTTCGCCAACATACCGGCCGTACCGGCACTTCTTCTGAAAGCCACGGTGACTCCCGTACCCTTCGGTGTGGAAAGGTTGACAACAACATTGTTGCGCAGGTCCAGGTTGGCCGTGGTGGCTATTGCATTGGCAGTGTGATAGACGCCGCTGGTGGCGAAGTTGGTTCCTGTGGACGTGGCGTTCAGGTAGACGGTGTTGTAATACACGTTGGTGGCTGAACGCACCCCGGTGTTTGTCACGCTGATGCCGTTTACCGGGCTTGCCGGGCTCGTCACGCTCGCCGCCGTTGCTCTGATGTCGCCTATCTTGTTGTTGTATAGAGTGTTGGTCTGGTCCGTGGTGGCTCCTGAGACCAATATCCCGTTGACCGTCCCTGTCGTGATGGCTGCTCCCGCGGAGGCGATGGTGTAGATCTTGTTCCGGTAGACGTTGTTGGCCGCGCCTGCCGAGACGGCGATCCCATTGACGCTCCCGGTGGTGATGACGTTGGCCGTCAGGCCGTAGAGGGTGTTCTGGTAGACGTTGTTGTTGACTCCCCCCGAAACGGCGATGCCGCTCAGGCTCCCGTTGGTGATGGTGTTCGCCGTCAGGTTGTAGATGGTGTTCCTGAACACGCTCTTGTTGGTTCCCGCTGTGACGGCGATGCCGTTGACCACGGTGGTGGTGCCCCCCGTGGATGTCAGGGTGTTGATGTTGTTGTTGTAGATGCTGTCGTTCCCCGCCGCCGTGGTGATGCCGTAGATGATTCCCGCGCTGCTGATGGTGTTGACGTTGTTGTTCCTGGTGGCGTTGTTCGGGCTGGTGACGTTCACGTTCAGGGCGGTGATGGTCCCCGTACCCGTTCCTGCCGTCCAGTTGGCGAAGGTGTTCCCGTCGATGGTCTTGGTCACGCCCCCCGCACCGGCGTCGGTGTTGACCCATCCTGCGATGGTTGCCGCCCCGTTGATGGTGATGTTGGAGAAGTTGTTGGCGTTGTTGTTGACCGTCACGTTGGCGTTGTTGGTCGCCGTGGTGCTGGTGAACAGGGTGAGCGCCCCGGCCGCCGCCGTCCTTACGAACGCGGTGACGATGCTGTTGGAGTTGACGTTCTGCACGCCGTTGGTGGGCATGGTCACGTTGTCGGTGATGAAGGTGATGGCCCCGGAGGTATTGACGCTCAGGTTGGTGAAGGTGTTGGAGCTGATGTTCTGGGAGAGGGTTCCCGCCGAGTTGAGGATGTAGTTCTGCGCGTGCGTTCCCGCCACCCCGTAGGTGATTCCCCTGATGTCGTTGCCCTGTATGGTCAGCGCGCAGGCCACGGTTCCCCCCGTGTTGCTGATGCCGGTCAGTGTGCCCGAGTTGGCCACCGTGTAGTTGACCAGCCCCCCCGTTGCGTTGCCCAGCTGGTTGTTGCTGATGGTGATGGCGTTCGTCACGGCCCCCGTGTTGGATATGGCGGTGAACATCCCGGCGGCCGAGGTGATGCTGTTGCTGCGTATGACGTTGTTGCTGATGTTGGCCGTAGCGAAGGTGGCCGAATTGCCGATGGCGGTGAAGGCGGCCGTGGCTCCCACGCCGGCGTTGGTCCCGGAGATGATGTTGTTGCCCGTCACGGTGAGCGCCCCGCTGCCGGCCGTGATGGTCTCAATCCCCTTGAATAGCGAGATCCCCGTTCCCCCCGCCGTGCAGCCGGTGACGGTGTTTCCGGTGATGGTCACGTCTGTCCCCGCGTTGTTGGTGATGCCGGTGAAGGAGTTGACCGATGCGGCCGATCCCGACACGAGGCCGGATATGGTGTTGTTGGTGATGGCGATTGCTCCCGTTGCTCCTGAGCTGATGGCGATGATGGGCGCCGCCGCGGCCGTCCCCGTGGTCATGTTGCTGATGGTGTTGCCCGTGATGGTGCTCGCCCCTCCGGTGATGGTCATCACGGTGAGCGCCGCCGATCCTCCCGTCCAGTTGTTGAAGGTGTTGGTGCTGAAGGTCTTGTTCAGGCTGGCGTTGCTGTTGATCCATCCGGAGATGGCGGTCGCCCCCGTCACGGTGACGTTGGAGAAGTTGTTCTGGTTGTGGTGGACGACCGATCCCGGCTGGGAGTTCCCGCTCGCGCTGCAGAAGGTTACCGTTCCGCCCACCCCTGTCTTGCTGAATGCCGTCACGATGGCGTTGCTGTCGACGGCTTGGGTGCCTGCCGGGTACAGCCCGTTGCTCACGGTGATGAAGGTCACGCCGCCCGTGGTGTTGACCGTCAGGTTGGTGAAGGTGTTGGAGTTGATGTACTGCGACAGTGTGCTTGCCGAGTTGACCAGGTAGGTGTGCACGCTTGAGCCCCCCACCGAGTGGGTGACGCCCCGAATGTCGTTTCCCCTCATGAAGAGTGCCGCCGTGGCCGCCCCGCCCGTGTTGCTGATGCCTGTGAGCGCCCCCGAGTTTGCCACGGTGTAGGTGACCAGGTCCCCTGAGGCGTTGCCCATCTGGTTGTTGTTCATGTTGATGAGCGTGGTGACCGTCCCGGTGTTGGAGAGCGCGGTGACCGCCCCCGTGCCCACCGTCTTGGAGATGCCCCTCACGATGTTGCCGTTCATGTTTAGCGTTCCCACGGCGGCGGCGTTGGCGATGCCCGTGAGCGTCCCGGATCCGGTGTTGGCCGCTGCGATCACGTTGTTGGCCGTGATGTTGAGCGTTCCCACGCCGCCCGTGTTGGCGATGCCGTTGAACACCGACGCCCCCGTTCCATAAGCCGTGCAGTTCTGCATGGTGTTCCCCGTGATGGCGATGACGCCCGTTGCCGCGTTTGCGATGCCGTTGAAGGTGCAGATGCCCGAGGTGGTGGTGGTCGTCCCCGCGCCGATGCTGTTGGGCGTGGTTGTGCTACCGATGGTGTTGCCCGAAATGGTGAAGTTCCCTCCGCCGGCAGTGTTGATGCCGTAGAAGTTGTAGCCCATGGTCGTGGAGGTGCCGTTGGTGATGGACCCCACGTTGTTGTTCTGTATGGAGACGTTCGCGCTCGAGGTGGCGTAAATGCCCGCCAGGTAGTCCCCGGCGGTGGAAGATGTGACGGTGATGTCCCCGGTGCCCGTTGTTGCTCCGATGGTGTTCCCGGTGACGGTCCCGATGTTCACGCTGCCCCCCAGCACGGAGATGCCGGTGAAGATGCCGGGTGCCGAGGTGGCGCCGCCCAGGGTGGTGAAGCTGATGCCGCTGACGATATTCCCCTGTACGGAGGAGGTGCCGCTCGGCGCCACGTTCAGCTCGATGCCCCTGTATTGGCTGAGCAGGGTGCTTGTGTAAGATGTCGTTCCGGTGCCTGTGCTTGTGGCATGTCCGACGGTGTTGTTTGTCACGCTGTAGTTGCCGCCCAAAGGCGTGTTGATGTTTATGGCGTGGTGGGTGGAGGCGGTGGTCACCGTGCGGGTGGCGGTCTGGTAGAACTTGTTGCCGGTGATGGTCCAGGCCGAACTGTTCGACGACACGTAGATGCCGTTGGAGGCGGCTGCCGCGGCAAAGTAATTGTAAATGTTGCAATTGCTGATATTGATGCCACTGTTGTCGATGACGACGGAACTCCCCGCTGAGTAAACCATGTTGGTTGGTGTGGATGCACCGGCCCCTAGGTCGCAATTATCTATGGTATCGTTGTCGTTCCCAGTAATCGCTCCAGTATTGAATACAATTAGACCGCTCGTCGTTGTCGCATTGACCCCCAAAATCGTACAGTACCTTACTGCATTCCGTGATGCATCATTGATGAATTGCAGGACCCCTCCACCAGTGTTGGTGTTTGAGATGGTCAGGCTTTTTGTGGAACCAGTTTTATTGACTCGCCCATCGATAGTCACCTTGTCCGCATCGTTCAAATTAATGACAGGTGCGGCTAAATTTCCGGTGATGGTCAAACCTGTTACGGTAGGATAAATGACAACTGACGTATAGCTCGCACTGCCGCTACCGTTGGCGTTGAGTACTGCCGTTGCGGTTTCTGTTGTATTTGTTATGACTTGAAGTTGAATGTTCCCAGTGATTGTGCCAGCGTTGATGGCATCGAACGCTAATTTGAGGGTGGTGTAATTACCGGATGTACCGACTGTCTTCGTCGTCTGCGCTTTTAACGGAGCCGAAATCCCAGTGACTATAATCAGTATAGCCACAACCAAGAAAACCTTCATTTGAGACGTCGAGAATCTCTTTCTGTAGAAGGTTCTCATCGTATTACAATAGAAATTTTTTCACCTTGAGAACGTGAAGTAGTTAGGAACTTTCTTTTAAACCTGTGATGATGCAAATATAAATTATTTATACATAATAATTGTACTAAAAACGCTATTAATACAAGTAAATGATAAATATATCCAACTGATAGAATGAAAAGGCGTATAAATATGTTGTTAAACACAAAAAACCCCGACAATCGAATGATTATCAGGGTTTCCTTGCTTTTGGTGATCCGCCTGGGGCTCGAACCCAGGACCCCAACATTAAAAGTGTTGTGCTCTACCAGCTGAGCTAGCGAATCGAACCTGTTTTGCTTCTAAAAAGCGGATGCAAAGATAGGGTTTACGTGAAAAACAGCAAAATTTCGAGACCTTATTTTTGAATTAAATTCCCATTCGTATCGTATATGTCAGAATATGAGCGTATTTAAAGTCGATTTGCACGCATGCGACCGATCTTTCAACACCATTTAATTCCAAAATACAGTTCAAATTCTATGAATTCTTCGATAAAAGCGATGCCATATTTTCCTACCTTTGTCACAAATATCAGCAAACTAGTATGGCAGACGATAAAAAAATCATTTTTTCCATGGTGGGAGTTTCCAAAATTTACCCCCCGCAGAAACAAGTTCTCAAAAACATCTACTTATCGTTCTTTTATGGTGCCAAAATTGGTATCATCGGTCTGAACGGCTCCGGTAAATCCACGCTGATGAAAGTCATTGCCGGCCTGGAAAAAGAATTTCAGGGCGAAGTAGTCTTTTCACCGGGCTATACCGTCGGCTATTTGGAGCAAGACCCCAAACTGGACGAAACCAAGACCGTCAAGGAAATCGTCATGGAAGGGGTTCAGCCAATAGTGGACATACTGGCTGAATACGAAGAAATAAACAACTTGTTTGGACTGCCCGAATACTACGAGGACTCCGACAAAATGGACAAGCTGTTCAGCCGTCAAGCCGAGTTGCAGGACAAAATAGACGCTACCGATGCATGGAATCTCGACAACAAACTGGAGCGCGCCATGGATGCCCTGCGCTGCCCGGACAACGACCAACCCGTGCACACGCTTTCAGGAGGGGAGCGCCGCCGTGTGGCTTTATGTCGGCTGTTGCTCCAACAACCAGACGTCTTGTTGCTGGATGAACCGACCAACCACTTGGATGCTGAATCCATTGATTGGCTGGAGCAACACCTTCAGCAATATCCGGGTACCGTCATCGCCGTGACCCATGATCGATATTTTCTTGACAACGTTGCCGGCTGGATTCTCGAGCTTGACCGCGGCGAAGGCATTCCTTGGAAAGGAAATTATACTTCTTGGCTCGAGCAAAAGACCAAGCGCATGGAGCAGGAAGAAAAGACAGCCAGCAAGCGCCGTAAAACGTTGGAACGCGAGCTTGAGTGGGTGCACATGGCGCCCAAAGCCCGTCAGGCAAAAGGAAAGGCCCGTCTGAACTCTTACGACCGCTTGCTCAACGAGGACCAAAAAGAAAAGGAAGACAAGCTGGAACTGTTCATTCCGAATGGTCCGCGCTTGGGCAATAAAGTCATTGAAGCCCACGGCGTATCCAAAGCATTCGGCGACAAACTGCTTTTTGACAACCTCGATTTCACCCTGCCACCCAACGGCATCGTCGGCATCATCGGTCCGAACGGCGCCGGCAAGACCACCTTGTTCAAACTCATCATGGGCCTCGAAAAAGCCGATGCCGGTACGTTTGAAGTAGGGGAGACCGTCAAGCTCGGTTATGTGGACCAATCCCATGCCGCCATCGACCCCGACAAGACCGTCTATCAGATTGTTTCCGGCGGAACCGACTACATCCGCGTCGGCGGCCGTGAAATCAGTTCCCGCGCTTATCTTTCCAAGTTCAATTTTGCAGGCGGCGATCAAGAGAAGCTGGCCGGGGTGCTTTCAGGCGGTGAAAAAAACCGTTTGCATTTGGCGCTGAACCTCAAGTCCGAAGCCAACGTACTGCTCCTTGACGAACCGACCAACGACATCGACGTGAACACGCTGCGTGCGCTGGAAGAAGGCCTCGAAAGTTTCGCCGGATGCGCCGTGGTCATCAGCCACGACCGCTGGTTCCTCAACCGCATCTGCACGCATATTTTGGCGTTCGAAGGCAACTCCGAAGTGTTCTACTTCGAGGGCGGCTACTCCGATTACGAGGAAAACAAGCGCATGCGCATGGGCGACGAGGAACCCAAACGCGTCCGTTACCGCAAGCTCATTGCTGATTAGGGCTGCAAATCAACAAAATAGAAGCTTCCGCTCCGAAAGAGACGGGAGCTTTTTTTATTGACAAAAAATCCTTAAAAAAGTCGTAGTTTTTCGTATTTTTACCGCCTTAAAATCAGTTCCATGAAACCCATCATTCAAATTCAGAACCTCAACAAGTACTACGGCTCCAAGCACGTACTCAAAAACATCACCATCGACATCGAACCAGGTCAAGTCATCGGCTACATCGGACCGAACGGTGCCGGCAAGAGCACCACGGTCAAAATCCTGGTCGGCCTGCTCTCCGATTTCACCGGCGACGTCTTCGTCAAAGGCATCGACATCCGCCAAAATCCTCTGGCCGTCAAGTCCCTCATCGGTTTCGTTCCTGAAATTGCTGAACTCTATGATGTGCTGACTCCCAACGAATTCCTTTCTCTGATGGGTTCCCTTTACGGCCTAACCCAAGAGGTCGTGGATGAACGCGCCGGCCGCATGCTCGACGCATTCGGCATGGGAGGTAACATGGACCAACGGATGGACACCTTCAGCAAAGGCATGAAGCAAAAAATTCTGATCACCTCCGGCCTGCTCCATAATCCCGAAATCATTATTCTGGACGAACCCCTCAGCGGATTGGACGCCAACAGCGTCATCATTGTCAAGGAGTTGATCGACAAGATGGCCAAAAGCGGCAAAACCATCTTCTACTGCAGCCATATGATGGACGTGGTGGAAAAAGTGAGCGACCGCATCATCTTGATCAATGACGGCACCGTCGTGGCAGACGGCAGCTTCGAGGAACTCCGCCAATTGCAGGATAAGGATAGCCTCGAAGCCATCTTCGCAGGCCTCACCTCCACGCAATCCATGCATGATGCCAGTGATAAGTTGATGAATGCGTTCGATTAAACACCATTTAGAATGAACTTCATCGATCAATTTTTTCTCTGGCTGGTCCTGTTGCCTTCAGGCATTTACGAAAAACTCCATGTAGACCAAAAGCAACTGAAAGCCGTACTGACGGCCAAACTAACCATGGACAACCGACGTCCGGCATCTTTTGGAGGCCTAAACCGCCGTGGCGGTGAAAAGAAAGAAATCAGCAAGGCCACGCTTTCGACCATGGGTGGAGCCCTCATGATGGGACTCATCATGCTCTTTACCTTCAGTGTAGGCACGGATATGGTGACCAAGCTGTCCATGTACATGTCCATGTTCATCTTCATGATCTGCATCACCCTGATCACCGATTTCACCTCCGTCCTCATCGACGTGCGCGACAACCTGATCATCCTGCCCAAGCCCATTTCCGACGTGACCTTCGTGACGGCCAGACTCCTGCACATCACCATCCGCACTACGGTTGTCGTATTGCCGATGACACTGCCAGGTTGCATCACCGCCGCCATCATTCAAGGGCCGTCCATCATCCTACCGTTCCTCCTGATGATGCTGTTGATGACCTTGCTCGGCATCTTTTTCATCAACGCCATCTACATTCTCATCCTGAAAGTGACCACGCCGGTCAAATTTCAGTCCGTCATCGGCTCCATTCAAATCGGATTCGTCGTCTTGCTGATGGCTTCCTACCAGATCATGCCCAAAATGGTGCAATCCAGCACCCTGGCCCATGTAAGCGTTTCCACCTTTTCCTTCATGAAATTTTATCCGCCCTATTGGTTTGCGGATGCTTGCATGCTGCTTTCAGGCAATGCGTTCACGGTGGATTCCATGATGAGCCTTATCCTTGCCATCGTCATTCCCATTTGGTCCATTTGGTTGGTGGTGCGCTTTTTCGCCCCGTCCTTCAACCGGAAGTTGGGGATGATTACCGGCGGAACTTCCGAATCGAGCGCTCCCGTCAAAACGATTTCAGGCACTAGGAAAACTCCATTGCTGGAAAAATTGGCACGCTTGCTGACCAAACCCGGGGCTGAATTCGCCGGTTTTGTTTTTGCCGGTCGAATGATGGGCCGTAGCCGTGAATTCAAGATGAAAGTATTCCCTTCCTTCGGCTATATCCTCGTTTTTGGCGGCATGATGTTTTTTCAACACAATTCACTTACGGCGATTCCCGGCTCCGGAAAAGTGGCTCCCATGTTGCTGATGATCATTTACATGAGTAGCCTGATGCTTAGCACGGCTTTGTTGCAGATGCCCTATTCGGAAAAGTTCAAGGCGGCTTGGATGTTTTACATCACGCCCATCGACAAGCCTGGCAAAATTATCAGCGGTGCGGTCAAGTGTGTGATGGTGTTGTTTTTTGTACCCTTGGCCATCCTCCTCATCCTTTTTGGAGTGGCATTGCAGGGCCCGTCAATTTTACCCAACATGTTGCTAGGTAGCCTGAATGTGCTGGTCATCATTACCATCATCGCCTACGTGATGGTCAAGAAGCTACCGTTCAGTACCGCTCAGGAAGGTGCAGCCGCCGGTAACACCTTCATCCGATCCATGTTGCTGATGGTACTTCCTGGCAGTTTTGGCTTAGTCCATTGGCTGGTTTCCAGCTTCCAATGGGTGATACTTCTGCTGTTGCTCATCACCGCCATCATCCCATGGCTCGTGTTAGATGAGATCAAAAAGCGGGAATGGAATCAGTTAAAACAATAGCTGAACCCCTATTTCAAGAGTACGTCCAGATACACTGAATAGCGCCCGTACGATTCATAGAATGGCTTATAGGATATACCGTCGATGCTGAATTCCAACTTCGAAGGATCGCCGGTTATCGTTTTGCTGATGTCTTTTGCATTCAAGGTGACTTTGCGCCATTCCGTCCTTGCTTCCGGCTCTTGAGCAGCCAGCAAGACTGGTCCGTAAAACAGACTGGCAATGTTTTGCTGATCCATCACAGGCTCCAAGTAAAACTTGAACGGCATGCGCAACTCAACGATGTCTCCATCTTTCCAAGTACGGTTTAAGGTCAGGTAACTTCCCGGCACCGCCTTTACGTTCACTTTTTTGCCATTGATCGTCACAAAAAAGCCGTTGGTTGCCCAATGAGGTACCCGAACATTCAAGTCAAACGTGCCACTGCCTTGAACAGTCAATTGCGTATGGTCTTCCTTTGGATAGGCTGTTGTTTGCGTCACCGTAACATTCCTTTCGGTCCATTTCAAGGTGGAGGGTACATATAGGTTCACATACAACGCCTTGTTGTCCGCACTCTTGAAGTAAATGGAATTTTGAAGTTTGGTGCTGCTTTCCAGCGCCGTACCGTTGCAACAGGTAAATCCGGACATGTCTTCATTGCTGAACTGTTTGGCTGAACCCGGTCTCAAGGGTATATGGTAGGTGTTGGCTGGGGTATGCTCGTCAACAGAAGCAAGTATGTCGTTGTAAAGCCCACGCTCGTAATAATCCATCAACGCAGCATTCTGATTAAAAAGAAACAGGTCGCTGGTTAGTTTGAGCATGTTGTAAGTGGCGCAGGTTTCGTTTTGGCCACCTGCCCCGAAACCATTTTCATACAACGTTGCAGGTTGAGCGGTGAAGCATTCCGCATTGTTCGGATTGCGCGCTCCTGCGACGCCCCCGATGCTGTACATGTAATCATTGGTGATCATGTTCCAAAAATTATCGGCGATGCGGTAATAAACGGGAGTATTGGAGTCGCGATACATTTCAATCGCCCCGATAATTTGAGGGATGTGTTGGTTGGCATGCAGCCCACGGAACAAATCGACGTTTTTAGCGAGTCCATGCACATGGTTGGCATCGCCATAAAAAACTTTGATGTTGTCGAAAAATTTAGCGGTTTCCAAATAGCGAGGTTCTTTGGTGATGCGATACAAACGAGCCATTGCTTCGTTCATTCCTCCGAATTCGCCAGCTATATATTTGTTCCACATGCTGATGAGTGTCTCTGAAGGTAATTGACTCAGGCGTGCATAGACCCAATCGCCCATGCCTCTCACAATGGTCAATGCCTTTTCATTACCGCTGATTTCGTACACATCCATCAATCCGGCCATGATTTTGTGCAAGGTATAGTAGGGTGCCCAGATTTTTGAGTTGTCTCCTCCGTAATTCGCACCTTTTTCCAACATGATGAACTGGTCGGGCGGATAAGCACTAATGAATCCTTTGCCCCAATTCCAATAGTCCGTGCGGATGCCTGTCTCGCTCAAATCGGAGTCGAACCCCGGCTTGCCAGGCCCCGGAGGTACCAGTTCCGGGTCTGAAACACAGGCACCTCCTGCCGTTTGTGGTTGTCCGGAAAGTTGGGACAAGTCATACAGCACGTTCACCATGTAGTCCATTTTTTTGGCGAATTTGGCCTGAAGCGTTTTATCGTAGCTGGTTCCCGCATATGCCTGAGCGATGGCGCTCAGGTAGTGGCCGGTGGCGTGACCACGCAACTTGGTTTCCTGACTGTCCCAAACATCCAGCGCAATTGCTCCCTCCGGTTGTTTTTGCCCAAAGGCGTTGCGGAACATGTAAAGAAAATTATCCGGATTCGTTTTGGCCAAAACCGATATGAATTTATTACGGTTTTCGATGAACTTTGTGGTATCGTGATGACTGTCTAAGTTTAACAAAACTTGATCAAGCTTGAAAACTTCCAACGTGCGGTTCGGTGTGACTGGTTCTTTGGTATCGGTCACCACGACCACCGCTTTGGGATGCAGGTTCGAACCGAATACCTTACCTGTTACGGTAAACGTTCCGGGGGTAAGCGTCTGGCTGTTGTCCATTGGTGACGGCCAAAGCACCCGTACATCCGGTCCCTTGACGCCCTTGCTGTAAACACCTTTGATGTAGCGCGGCAATCTTGGAAGATCGCCCACAACGGTTTGTACCTGAATGTCCGGAACACTGGTCAGAAAGGCATTGTACAACTGAGGCGCCGTTTTGGCAAATACCGGGAGACTCCGGTCCGATTCTCCTCTTCTCCGTACGGGCTGTTCTTCCTTTTTTAGTGCGATGTTGTAGATTCTAAGAATTTGACGTTCATTTAACGGAATTCTATAGATGCGGAAATCGTATAATTTGGCATTCAAAAAAGCCCCGTTTGCGTCCAGTGATTTTCCAATATATAGTTTGTTGTTCTTTGCTGAATTCGAGTTGAACAGTTTTCCCAATTCCAGTTCCATATTTTTCGACTCATTGACAAGCACGCCATTCACGTAAGTGCTCAACGTTTTGGACGGAATATTGACGACGATGCCTAAGTGAATCCATTTATTGACGGAAAGCGCAGCCGAGCCGGACCCATAGGCATGGTCACTGAACAGGACTTGAGTCTGAAAGCCATCCTTGCCGTTGATCCCCATCGGAACGACAAATAAATGCGACTTGTTGCTTTTTCCAAAATCGAAAAAAGTCTGTCCGCCTTTTGCGGAACGCAGGTAGATCCATCCGGTAATGGTTAGTGATTCTTCCCCGCTCACCAATTCGCCTGGGAGTGAAATGTACGCTTCGCTTTCTCCGGATAACGAAAGTACGCTTTCAAACAAGCTGTCTTCCACAAACTTGAAATCGGTGCCCATCATGCTGCCATGCAGGTTGTTGCGCGACCAGTCCTTGACATCCTTCTTTAACGGATAACGCGCTATCAATTCGGTTTCTCCAATGCCGTCCAAGATTTGATCTCCGGATTGTGCCAATACCGTAACGATGTTCATCGCACAGAAGCAAAGCATCATTCCAACGAACAGCTTATAGGTTTTCATACAATCATTCTTTTTTGATGGTTTTTCATGAAAGGAAAGTTCTCGCCACGAAAATACGATTACTTCCGAAAACAAGTCCAATCAAAAGATGTAAGGAAATGACAATTCATGCCAAAATCGTTTGGCATTGGCGCATAAAAACAGAATTAATGGCTGAAATCAATATTTTAGGTCATCTTGGTTTCATACGCCTTGCACCAGGCGTTCAATCCACACTGCTCACACAGCGGCTTCCTGGCCTGGCAGGTATATCGTCCGTGCAAAATGAGCCAATGATGGGCGATGGAAAGCAGATCCTCCGGTATGTGCTTTATCAGGATTTTCTCGGTTTCCTCCGGTGATTTGGAATTATTGGTGAGCCCCAAGCGGTTCGATACGCGGAACACGTGCGTGTCCACAGGCATGGCAGGCTTATCGAAAGCACAGATGAGCACCACGCTTGCCGTCTTGCGACCCACACCCGGTAAGGTCAAGAGTTCCTCCATCGTGGAAGGAACCACGCCTCTAAAATCGGAAACCACTTTTTGCGCCATGCCCACGATGGACTTGGCTTTGTTGTTGGGGTAGGAAATACTTTTAATATAGGTGTAGACCTCATCAGGGGAACTCGCGGCCATGACTTCAGCCGTTGGAAAAGCTTTGAAGAGGGCGGGAGTGGTCATGTTGACCCGTTTGTCGGTGCATTGGGCGGACAAAATCACTGCCACCAGCATTTCGTAGGGGTTCATGAAATCCAATTCCGACTTCGCTTCAGGCACGTTGGCCTGAAACCAACCGATGATATTCTTATAACGTTCGTTGGTGGTCAATATGCGGCTTTGAATTGTTCCAGGAACCTCTGGTCATTTTCGGAGAACATGCGCAAATCTTTCACCTGATACTTCAAGTTCGTGATGCGCTCGATGCCCATGCCCAAGGCAAAACCGGTATAAACCTTGCTGTCGATGCCGCAGTTTTCCAACACGGAAGGATCCACCATGCCGCAACCCAGAATTTCCACCCAACCCGTGTGCTTGCAGAAGGGACAGCCCTTGCCGCCGCAGATGTTGCAGGAAATATCCATTTCGGCTGAAGGCTCCGTGAACGGGAAGTAGGAGGGACGCAAACGGATTTCGGTCTTTTCACCGAACATTTCGCGGGCGAAATATAATAAGGTCTGTTTCAGGTCGGCAAAGGAAACATCCTTGTCAATATATAAGGCCTCCACTTGGTGAAAAAAGCAGTGCGCGCGGTAGGAAATGGCTTCGTTGCGGTACACGCGGCCCGGGCAAATGATGCGGATGGGCGGTTGCGTCTTTTCCATCACACGGGTCTGAACGGACGAGGTGTGGGTGCGCAGCAAAATATCGGGCGTCTTCTCGATGAAAAACGTGTCCTGCATGTCGCGGGCAGGGTGTTCCAATGGGAAGTTCAGTGACTCAAACACATGCCAGTCGTCCTCGATTTCAGGGCCTTCGGCAATGGTGAAGCCCAGGCGGGCAAAAATGTCGACAATCTCATTCTTGACAATGGAAAGCGGATGGCGCGTGCCCAAACCGATGGGGTAGGAGCTGCGGCTGTAATCGGCGTCGGTGTCGGTGTTTCCGGTGGTCTCGAATTGCGCCTTCAGCTCATTCAAACGATCTTGAGCCTTGTCTTTCAGTACGTTCAGCTGCTGGCCCACTTCGCGTTTCAGCTCATTGGGTACATTTCTGAAGTCGTTGAAAAGCAGGCTGATCTCGCCTTTCTTGCTCAGGTACTTGATGCGAAGTGCTTCGATTTCGTCCACCCCGTTGGCAGACCAAGCGTTGACTTCAGCCAACAATTGTTGAATCCGTTCTGTCATTGTCCTAAAATACTTTGATAATTGAGACCACAAATGTACGTTTTATTTTTATCTTTACAGAACGCAAGGTCGCCAAAATCTACGGACTCATGCTCCATCGCACCGTCAAAAAGTACATCGAATCGCACAATTTGCTGCCCGAAGGGGCCAAGGTCATCGTGGCTCTGAGTGGTGGTGCCGACTCGGTCGCGCTCATGGACATCCTGTACCGGCTCGACTACGCCTGCATCGGCGCCCACGTCAATTTTCACCTCCGCGGGGATGAATCCGACCGTGACGCCGCCTTTTCCCACCAAGTTTGCCGCGACCTTGGCGTTCCCTTTTACAAGGCCGACTTGTACGCCGCCGAATACGCCGAAGAGGAAGGCATTTCGGTTGAAATGGCCGCTCGGGAGCTGCGCTACCGTTGGTTTGAGCAGCTCCGCAAAGAGCAAGGCGCCGTGGCCATTGCCGTGGCCCATCACCGGGATGACAGTGTGGAAACCGTACTCCTTAATCTTATACGAGGTACCGGAATTCGTGGGCTGACAGGCATCAAACCCCGCAATGGAAACATTGTCAGGCCGTTGTTATGTTGCGACCGCGAAGATGTGCTCGAATACATCCAGCAACGCGGATTGACCTACATGACAGACCGTACCAACGCCCTGAACGAGTACCGTCGCAACAAAATCCGCAATGAAGTGTTGCCGCTGTTGGAAAGCATTCAGCCCTCCGTCCGAGAATCCATCGGCCGTACCATGGACCATCTCAACGAAACGGAAGTCCTTTATGAAGGCGCAATCGAAGATGCCAAGAAACGCATCTGTCCAGATTCAAAAAGAGATTCTCTTAAAATTTCCATTTCTGCCTTGGAACTGGAGAAAGTGCCGCAAAGCTTGCTCTATGAAATATTGAGTGACTATGGTTTCGGCCGCCTCGACGCCCAAAACATCTGGAAAAACCGCTTCAACAGTTCGGGAAAAGTCCATTTCTCGCATACCCATCGGCTGGTGTTCGACCGAGACTACATGCTGGTCACCGAAATTCCACCCATCGACGAGGCTGAATTTCCGCTCGAAGAAGGCCAATATTCCTTGGCTGAACCCTTCCCGATGCGCTGCGAGCTGGTCAAGGCCGGTGCCAACTTCCAGATATCCAACTCCAAATCGATGGCCTACCTCGATGCGGACAAACTGCTGTTCCCCCTACTCATTCGCCACCCGCGCAAAGGGGACAATTTCATGCCCTTTGGGATGCATGGCCGCAAACTCATCAGCGACTACTGCATCGATCGTAAAATGAACGCTTTGGAAAAAGAAGCGCTTTGGCTGCTCTGTTCCGGCAAAGACGTGGTCTGGGTAGTCGGTGAGCGCATCGACAACCGGTTCCGCATCGACGAAACCACCAAACGTGTCTTCCAACTCAGCGTGGATGGCTTCTGAAGTTTTTTTTCACAAAATGCAAGAATATCCGAAAAAGGTGTATCTTTGTATGGATTTCTTCCGACGGACGCAGTTCTGCCTCCGTTAAAAAACAACCAAATTTCCCCATAACTTCGTTACATGCCCAACTTCAACATTGTGCAACTGAACTCCAAGTCGTTGCCAGAACTCATTGAAATAGCCAAAGAGCTAAGCCTTACAAAGGTTGATTCCACAGAAAAAAATGCACTCATTTATAGAATATTAGATGAGCAAGCCATTCAAAATGCCAGCCGAAAGGCAGCCCTTCTCAAAGACGTCGATCCCGACGATCGCCGCAAACGCACCCGCATTCCGCTGGTCAAGGAAAAGGACGTGAAAGTCTATACCGCCAACGACAAAGAGGCCAAGCAAATCAAGCCCGAGAAGAAACCGAACAACAAGCCTGCCGCACCTGCAGCCGAAGGCGAAGCAAAACCCGAAGGTCAAGTTCAGCCCAAAAAAGGTCAAAATCAAAACCAACGGACCCGTCCCAAATTGGAAAAACCCCGTCGCCCCGAACAGCCAGTCATCGAGAATCCGTTCTCCGACGTGATGGCAGCCGAAGCCGGCGAAGGTGCTCCTGTTGTAAAAACGGTTTACACACAACCCATTGTTTCAGCCCCGGCTGAAACCCCTGTTCAAGTTCAAGCCGAAGTTCAGGCGCCAGTTGCCAACGAAGGTGTCACCGCTTCCGAAACCGTTGTCGTTCCCGATGCCGCTGTGGAAGGGACTGTGGTCGTTGTCGATCCCGCCAAGAAACAGCGTGGTCGCCCCAAAGCCAAACTCGTTCTGAAATCGGAGCTGGAAGCCAAAGCGCAGGAAGCCCCTGCTGAACCCGTCGAAGGTGAAGAAGCCGCTCCTGCGACTGAACCCACCGAAGCTGACTCCTTGCGTTCAGCCGCTGAAGAAGCATTGGCCGAAGCTCGCCGTCTGGCCGGTATCGGTCCCAAACCCGAAGGCGGATTCCAACAGAACCGCAACCAACAGAACCAGAAGCAGAATCCGAACCAGAATCCGAACCAAAACCCCAACCAACAGAACCGCGGAAACTTCCAACGTCCCAATCCCAATCAGAATCCGAACCAGAACCCCAACCGTCAGCCCCGCGAGGACGACCGTCCGTTCGAATTCGAAGGCATTTTGGTCGGCTCCGGTTGTTTGGAAATTATGCCCGACGGCTACGGATTCCTGCGTTCCTCCGATTACAACTACCTTGCCTCACCCGATGATGTGTACGTTTCCCAGTCACAGATCAAGCTCTTCGGCCTCAAAACCGGCGATGTGGTCTTGGGCCCGATTCGTCCGCCCAAGGAAGGTGAAAAATATTTTCCGCTGGTCAAAGTGGAGAAAATCAACGGCCGCGAACCCGCTTTCGTCCGTGACCGCCTGAGTTTTGAGCATTTGACCCCGCTTTTCCCCGAAGAAAAATTCAACTTGACCGGCAACAAACAATACGCCAACACATCGGTTCGTGTGGTTGACATGTTTTCGCCCATCGGTAAAGGCCAACGCGGTCTCATCGTAGCCCAACCAAAGACCGGTAAGACGGTGTTGCTCAAGGATATCGCCAATGCCATCGCCGCCAACCATCCGGAAGTGTACATGATTGTGTTGCTCATCGACGAACGTCCTGAGGAAGTAACGGACATGGCCCGCAGCGTCAATGCCGAGGTTATTGCCTCCACCTTCGACGAACCCGCCGAACGTCACGTCAAAATTGCCAGCATCGTGCTTGAAAAAGCCAAACGCATGGTGGAATGCGGACACGACGTGGTCATCCTGCTTGACTCCATCACCCGCCTGGCCCGCGCTTACAACACGGTGGCACCTGCCTCCGGCAAAGTGCTCTCCGGTGGTGTGGACGCCAACGCCCTGCACAAACCCAAACGCTTCTTCGGTGCCGCCCGCAACATAGAAAACGGCGGTTCGCTCACCATCATTGCCACGGCGTTGACCGAAACTGGCTCCAAGATGGACGAAGTGATCTTTGAGGAATTCAAGGGTACCGGCAACATGGAACTTCAATTGGACCGCAAGCTCTCCAACAAACGCATCTACCCGGCCGTGGACATCACCGCTTCAAGCACTCGTCGCGACGACTTGCTGCTCGACAAGCAGACACAAGACCGACTTTGGATTCTCCGTCGCTATTTGGCCGACATGAATTCGTTGGAAGCCATGGATTTCTTGAAAGGCAGACTTGAAAAGACAGCATCGAATGAAGAATTCCTAGCTTCGATGAACGACTAAATCTTCGTTTACAAATAAAAAGGCCCTGCAATTTCAAAGTTGCAGGGCCTTTTTTGTAGGTTAATTTTTTTAGTGCATGATCTTGGATGACATAATTCCGTCATCGGTTTGTACCCGCACCAGCAAAAGCTGATTACGAGTAGGAACATCAAGTTGGTTTTCAGCCGAATCCACATGGTTTATTTGCCGCAGCAGTTGCCCGGTCACGGAATAGACGCTGATGCTTTGAATGGTGCAGGGCGCTTTTATGGTCAAATTGGAGCCATATCCCCAAATCTGAAGTTTTTCTTCAGACGGAACCTGAACCCCGACCGGCACCGAAGCGTATCGCATCGTCGAAATGTCCGGCTGTTTCACCCCGCTCAGACCGCCACCAATGTAAAAGCCCAAATGCGGCGGCTGGTTGTACGCCGCGTTCTGCCAAGCGATTCCCAATCGGTACACCGGGTCGTGCATCAACGTGAACAGCCTGTTGGTGGTCGAAGTCGTGGTCGTGTAAATCTGAATCTTGCTGGAGTCTGCGGTGGTCCAGAGGATCACTTCCTCCCGCCAGTCCCCCAAAATGTCCCCGCTTAAACAAGGCGTTTTTTTGGTGCTGTTGCAGGACGAAACACCACTGGCACTGAGTAAATTGGTTGTTCCGCTACCCGTCCATTTGGAGATGACGGTACCGTCCAGCAACTCATCCTGAAGGTCGCCATCCCAGTACACCCGGAAGTTGACGGATGGTTTGGTGGTGGCTATGATAGCCCCCTTGCACGAATACGTGTTGGAGTTGGCGGTGGACCACATTTCAAATCCAGGATACCTTGAATCGATGTCCCCGGCCATGCCGCGCCCCACATCCACGCTTGCATTGCCTCCCCACAGGATTTTCCCGGTTTTGGCATCGTGGAGTTCATACCCATAGGCCATGGCCGTGTCTTCGTGAACGGTCCAGACTTCCAGCCCTGGATTGTCGAGGTCCATATCCGAAACGTGCATCGCATCCCCGTGCCCGTAGCCGGTCCGGTAAAGCAACGTCCCGTTGTCGTCGATGACGCAGGAACTGTACACAATCTCATCCTTGCCGTCCGCATCCACGTCCGCCACACTCAGGTTGTGATTTCCCTGACCGTAGGCGCCGCTACCGGAAGTGCCCGAATCGTAGAACCAATGTTCCTTCAGCTTTTTGTCAACCACATCGTACGAAGCCAGGGTCGCCCGGGTGTAGTAACCCCTGCACATCACAGCGCTGGGATGAATGCCGTCCAAATAGGCCACACAGGCTAAAAAACGGTCGCTTCGATTGCAATAGGTGTCGCCCCAGGAAGAACTGCTCCGGAGCGGTTTGTAGGCTATCGTATGGAGTTCAGCCCCAGTTTTTCCGTCAAAAAGGGTGAGGTATTCGGGGCCGGTTTGAACGGTGCCCAACATTCTGGAACCGCTCAATTGGGTGGTGTCCAGGCTTCTGTAATCGGCAGTCGGGCTGTCGCTGTTCATCAACACGTACTTTCCGTTGCCGTCGATGGTACCGGGAGCCGTCTTGCAAATGACTTCCGATAGGCCGTCACCGTCGAAGTCGTACACCAAAAACTGCGTGTAATGCGCACCGGCGCGGATGTTTTTGCCCAAATCAATGCGCCACAGGAAGGTTCCGTCCAGTTTGTAGGCATCCAAGTATACATTTCCGGTAATGCCGTAATAGGAATTGTCCTGCGAGTTGGACGGATCCCACTTGACGATGATTTCGTATTCTCCGTCCCCGTCCACATCGCCCACGCTGCAATCGTTGGGCGAATAGCAGTAGGGTTGCCCCTTGGGATAACTCGCGTCCGCTGTTTTGCCGACGCTTCCCGTTTTATTGGGCGTGGTAGTACCGCGAGCCGGCCGTTTGAGCTGCAACGTCTTGTAGGCCTGGGCCCAAGGAATCACCGATTTCACCCCGACGGTGTCCTCGATACCATTCAGCACCGGAACGACTTTGTACGAGCTGGTTGTGGTACCGGAGGCATCCGTATAATTGGTCGAACTCGTGATGGGGGTCGTATTGATCTTCACATTGTTCCGATAGAGGTTGAACCCGATGGCAGAGCTATCGGTGCCCAAAAAACGCCAACCCAAGTAAACCCCGCTGCTCACTTTTACGGCGACGAGCCCCCTGTTGAGGTATTCCATTTGCCGGGTAGCCGAAACCATGGACACAAGAAAACAAGCGAGCAGGAGCAAGGTGTATTTTTTCATGATGCTGGGTTAAAGTGCAAAGATACACCACTCCACGTTTTCAGAAGGGTGTCATTTATCCGAAAAGGCCGTACTTTTTGGTGTTTGACTGCATAAACTTGCATTTTTAACGGCTCCCCCACCGCTTTTTTTGTAATTTTGAGGTTCTAACCTGTTCCCTCCATGAAAAAGTCAGTTTTGCTGATCGTGTTGTTGTTGCCGTTTGTGGCGAATGCCCAAATCGTCATCAACGAATTGTTGGCAAAAAATGTCAGCTGGAACATGGACGAGGGTTTCAATTACAGCAACTGGGTCGAACTGTACAACCCATCCGCCACCCTCAGTTACAACCTGGCCAACTTCTACTTCACCGACGACTTGAGCAATCCGACAAAATGGAAGCCTGCCTCCAAGGTGATTTCCGCCAAATCGTATGCGCTCCTTTATTTTGAGCGCGATGAAATTGCCGGTCATGCAACTTTCAAACTCAGTCCCGAAGGCGGAGTCCTTTACCTGCTGAACGCGGCCCGGTCGGTAGTGGATAGTGTCGTCTATCCCAGTCAGTTGCGAAACATATCCTGGTGTCGGAAAACCGACAACGGCACGCCATGGGGCTTCAACGACGCACCAACCCCAGGTACCACCAATTCCAACGGAGCCTATTCGAGCATCCGTTGCAAAAACCCGGTTTTTGCCTCGCCGGGCGGATTTTATGTCGACAGTAAACTCCTTTTCCTGACCAGCGACATCGGTGACTCCATTTATTATTCCACCGACGGTACCGAACCGACCCGAAAATCAACGCTTTACACACAGCCATTTCCCATCACCATCACCATTCCAGTTCGTGCCAAAGCCTTTTGCAAGGGAAAACTATCCAGCGACATTGTCACCGCAACGTACTTCATCAATCAACGCGAAACTCATCTGCCCATGGTTTCCGTCGCGACGAATCCCAGCAACCTGTTCGATCCCAAAATCGGCATCTACGTGAACGGCGACGGCACCAACGGCAAGTTGGGCAACGGCGCTTCGAGCCCCATGAACTGGAATGCCGACTGGGACCGCCCGGTAAATTACGAATTGTACGACACCACCCACGTTGCCCGGCTCAACCAAGAACTTGACATCAAGATACTCGGTGGCTGGACTAAAGCCAATCCCCTGAAATCCATCGCCATCATGCCGAAAAAGAAATTCGGCAACAATAAGTTGAAATACGGCGTTTTCGACGCCATCAAACCCGGCATCAAATACCACGACATCCAGATGCGGAATTCGGGCAACGACTTCTACTACAGCATGATGCGCGACGCGTTCATGCAATCCATCGTGCAACGTCGACTGAACCTCGATTACGAAGCCTACGAACCGGCCGTCATCTTCATCAACGGCGTTTATTACGGCATCGAAAACCTGCGTGAGCGCACCAACGAATCGTTCGTCTACAGCAATTACGGCATCGACGAGGACGATATTTACGAAATCGAGGCAACCAACATCAACGTGGACACCGAGAACGATATCGCCACCGATACCGCCTTTAGCGCGTTCAGCAGTTACCTTAAAAACAACGATGTCACGAGCGGTGCCATTTACCAGCGCATCGGGCAGCTCATGGACATCGACAATTTCATCAGCTACAACGTTGCTGACATTTTTTTCGGAAACACCGACTGGCCGTACAACAACTGCAAGATGTGGCGCAAAAAGGTGAACGGCACCTGGCGTTGGTTCCTGACGGACACCGATTTCGGCTTCAATCTTTGGGATACATCGCCGCAAACCCACAATACATTGACCTTCGCGCTCGGTGAGAATCAGGCCGGCAACATCAGCGGTTATTCCATTCAGCCCGAATGGTCCACCATTGTTTTGTCCAAATTGATGACCAACGAGCAGTTCAAGAGCAAATTCATCGACAAGTTCGCCATTCATCTTTCCACGACGTTTGCCACCACTCGGATCGATCACATCATGGACAGCCTGGCGCTCAAGATTTCCAATGAAATCATTTACCACAAGAACAAATACGGATCGAACCGAACATTGGCCGCTGACGTGGTCAACATGAAATCGTTTTCGGCCGTCCGCGCCACCAACATGCTCAATATGTTGAGTGCTCGATTGGTGGGTTCAGCCGCTATCGTAAACATCAATCTGAGTTCCAACTTGAACAACGCCTCCTACACGTTGAACGATGAACCCATTCCAGATGCCAACCTGACGCTCCGTTATTTTCAGAACCGGAATTATTCGTTAAAACCCAATGCTGTTCCCGGGTACACGTTCAAACACTGGGAAAAAGCCGTCAGTGCAGGAATGACTACGATTATTCCGATGGGAAGCACCTGGAGCTATTTTGATGGAAGTACTATTCCAGCAGCGAATTGGAACACCAGCGCCTACAGCGACGCATCCTGGAAAACGGGTGCCGCCCAATTGGGCTACGGAGGCAAAGGCGAGGTGACCACCATCGGTTACGGAAGCGATGCCAACAACAAATACATCGCATCCTATTATCGAAAAACCATCAATATTGAAAACCTGGCGTATCACAGCAACTTCGTGCTCAATACTTTTGTGGACGACGGAGCCATTATTTACGTCAACGGTCAAGAATTGGGTCGCAGCAACATGCCCACCGGAACGGTCTCCAACCTGATGGTGGCTTCCTCAGCCAACAACGGCGTCACAGCCGCGTTTACCGTGCCAATCAGCATGTTGAGGGAAGGTGCGAACCTCATCGCCGTGGAAGTGCATCAATATTTGGCAAACTCCTCGGACGTCATCTTCAACCTCAGCCTCACCAGCGACCTGATTGCATCTCCAGCCATCATCACCAACCCGGTAGTCAGTGGAACCTTGGCTTCAGCCATTAGTCTGCGAGCTGTTTACGAACTGGACAACACACCGGTGAACGCCACCGTTGTTTTGAACGAATTGGTTTCCAGCAACAACCTCGTCAGCGATGAAACAGGCGAAAAGGACGATTACATTGAATTGTACAATTATGGCAATCAGGATATTGATCTGGCCGGATGGTACCTCACGGACGACTCCAACGACCGTACCAAAGCCACCATTCCTGCCTCGACCGATGGTAAAACCATTTTGCCGGCGTTGGGTCGCTTGGTCTTCTGGGCAGACGGCCAAACCACCCAAGGACCGCTGCACTTGCCCTTCAAACTCAGCAAAGAGGGCGATACGGTGATTCTCTCCCGACCCGGTCTGAAGCCAATTACCGTGGATTCCGTTTGTTATCCTGCATTGGATCAGAACCTGAGTTATTCGCGTGTGCCAGACGGTGGGCCCCTTTGGAGAATCCAGGCGATGACCTGCAACCTCACCAACAGTCTGGGCGCCTCCTTGCCGCAAATTACGAGTCCAGTGGAAATTTATCCCACGCTGGTGACGGACTGGTTGACCGTCAAGAACGCCAACGGCGAGAAACTGATGCTGTTCGACCTCACCGGAAAGTGCGTCTATCAAACGGTTTGCACCTCGGACGAACAGTTCATCCAGGGCGCTTTCCTCAAACCTGGCATTTATTTGTTGCGAATTAAAAACCAAATCCATAAAATTTTGAAACGGTAGCCCATCATGAAACGACTTTTCTTCCTGCTGCTGTTTTTCGCTCCCCTGCTTGCCAACGCTCAGCTCCGCATCAACGAACTGATGACCAACAACGTATCCTTCAATATGGACGACGCGTTCGACTACAGCATGTGGGTGGAACTCTACAATACATCCGCCACCACCACTAGCAAGTTCAACGACTATTGGTTCACGGACGACCGCTCGAAGCCGAACAAGTGGAAACCCGTCTTCGACAGCATCATTCCTGTGAAATCCTTTGTGCTGCTTTATTTTGAGCGGGATGAAACCTACGGCCACGCCAACTTCAAATTGGACCCCGATGGTGGAACCCTCTATCTGTTCAACAATGCGAACGTGTTGATGGACAGCATGTCGTATCCCAAACAATACCGAAACACATCCTGGGGTAGGCAAACGGACGGAGCCGCATCAACCACCTATTTTGCGCAACCCACGCCCGGTGCTTCCAACAATGGCAAGGAAACCGCCTCTGCTCCATGTCTGAAACCAACCCCCAGCATCAAGGGTGGTTTCTTCACCACCCCACAGGTGCTCCGTTTCACATGCGATGCCGGCGATACGGTGTTTTACACCACCAATTACGCTGAACCGACACGCACTTCCACCCGGTTTTTCGCACTGACCCCCATCACGATTTCAGCCACTACCGTCATTCGGGCTCGAACGTTTTGCAAAGGCAAGTTGCCCAGCGACATTGTGACGAACACGTACTTCCTGAATGTCAGGGACTTCAACCTGCCCGTGGTTTCCATTTCGACCGCGCAAGCTAATTTGACCGACCCCAAGACCGGCATCTATTGCGACGGCGACGGCACCAACGGGCTCATCGGCAACGGCCAGACCGTCAAGCGGAATTACAACCAGGATTGGAACCGCCCCATCAATTTCGAACTTTTCGACACCACAGGCGTCCAAAAACTGAACCAAGAGGTCGATACCAAGATTTTGGGCTGTTGGACCCGAGCTTATGCCGAAAAATCCATCGCCATCAGCCCCAAGAAAAAATTCGGTGACAACCAACTGCGTTACGACTTTTTCGCAGCCACCAAGCCCGATCGAAAATACAAGGACATTCAATTGCGGAACTCGGGGAACGACTTCTACTACAGCATGATGCGCGACGGGTTCATGCAGTCCATCGTCATGAAACGCCTGCCCAGCCTGGATTACATGGCCTACGAGCCAGCCGTGCTGTATATGAATGGCGTCTATTGGGGCATTGAGAACCTCCGGGAACGCAGCAACGAGGACTGGGTGTTCAGCAATTATGGACTGGACGCGGACAACGTGCTGGCAATCGAAGCCACCATCGACATCGATACGGAAAAAGACATCGCCACGGACACCGCCTTTATCGCGTTCAGCAACTTCCTCAAAAATAACGATGTAACCATGCCGGCTGTGTATGAGCAGGTTCGCAAGAAAATGGACGTGGACAACTACATGGCTTACATGATGGCCGAAATCTACACCGCCAACACCGACTGGCCCCACAACAACGTAAAGATGTGGCGAAAAAAGGACGACGGCCCCTGGCATTGGATTCTGTCCGACACGGATTTCGGCATGAACCTCTACAGCAGCTTGGAAACCGCCAACACCCTGACCATCTGCCTGGGCGAAAACGGCTCGAAACCCGACTGGTCCACCGTCGTGCTACGAAGGCTGGTGTTGAACGACAGCTTTCGGAACACTTTTATCGACCGATTTGCCGTGCACCTCTCCACCACGTTCCAGGCCGACCGGGTGAACAGCATCATGGACAGCATCGCCGCCAAGATTTCCAATGAAATTGCCTATCACAAAGCACGTTACAGCTCAGCCCGCTCCTTGGCGGCCGACCTGGACGTCATGAAAACGTTTTCGGCGGCACGTCCACTGAACATGTTGAACTTCATCAGCGCCCGTTTCTGCAACAGCGCTCCCATCAAAAGCCTGCAGCTCAGCTCCAATGTGAACGGCGCCACCTACAGCTTCAATGGGCAGGAAGTGATGGACAAGACCGCCAACATCCAATACTTTCAGAACCGCACCGTCTCCGTGGAGGCGCAGCCGGTCAAAGGTTACGAGTTCAGCCATTGGGAACGGACCAATTTGAGCGGCACGTTGACCTTGGTGCCAAAAGGCAGCACCTGGCGGTACTACGACGGCAGCGCCGTTCCGGCCAGCAACTGGTACACTTGGAACTATCCCGATGCCGGCTGGGCGCAAGGTCCCGCGCAGCTGGGTTATGGCGGAAAGGGTGAAGTCACCACCATCGGTTACGGCGGCAATGCCAGCGCCAAATACTGCACCTCGTATTATCGGTATCGGGCGCAAATCACTAATTTGGCGGCCAAATCCAATTTCCAGCTGTCCATCTTTGTTGACGACGGCGCCGCGGTCTATGTCAACGGCACCGAAGTGGGCCGAACCAACCTGCCGGCCGGCACGCTTGCGTTCAGCACCTATGCTTCCACCTCCAACAATGGCGTCACGGCCAATTTCACCGTGCCGGCCAGCCTGCTCAAGGAAGGCGAGAACCTCCTGGCCGTGGAAGTGCACCAATGCAACGCCACCTCGTCCGACGTCATCTTCGACCTGAGCCTCACCTGCGAGGCCAGCATCGTTTCCGAAACCAAACGGATCACCGACAAGGTCTTCACCGACACCCTAAAAGTAGCCATGAGCCTCAAAGCCATTTATGAAGCCTCGACTGAACCCGAACCCACCGCCAAATCCGTTTTCATCAACGAAGTGGTTTCCAGCAACAGCCTCCTGCCCGACGAATTCGGCGAAAAAGATGATTACCTGGAGCTTTACAACGCCAGCAATACCGATGTGGACATTGCTGGCTGGTACCTTTCGGACGAACGCGTCAATCCGACGCTGGCCTTGATTCCCGCGTTCAGCAATGGAAAAACCATTGTGCCCGCCAAAGGCTGGCTCTGCTTCTGGGCCGACGGAACAGTGGCTCAAGGACCTTTGCACATGCCCTTCAAACTATCCAAAAACGGCGAAACCCTTTTCCTTTCCCGACTGAACTCGACCGGTCAGCTGCTTCTGGTGGATTCCGTTTCCTTTCCGGTGCTGAACTCGAACCAGGGCTACTCCCGCGTTACCGATGCCAGCCCCTTCTGGACCATCCAGGCACCGACCTTCTGCCAAACCAACAACTTGGGCACCAACTTGGAAAGACCGGTTGAAAAGATGCAGATTCCCGTATGGCCGACCATAGTCACCGATGGCTTCACCGTCCGTTCTGAAGTCGGCATATTGCTTTCTGTATTTGATCTCAACGGCCGAACCGTTTATAAGACCCTTTCCGATGCCGATGAAACCTACATTTCAGCAACTGGTTTCAAATCAGGACTCTACATTGTTCGAATAGGAAATCAAAATTATAAGATTCTGAAACGTTAAGAAAATTGGAAAAGTTCCACATTATCCGTAATTTTGAATCATAGGAAATTCGATCGAACAATTCAATGGTGAAGCCCAAAAGATTCTTGCCCAAATTGCTGTACAACAAGTTTGTACTGCAACTTATCCTGGCCATTTTCATGGTCGGCATGGCCGTGTTCTTTTTGAGCCACGAGCATGTGGAGGTGCTAAAAATACGTCAACAGCTCGCTTCCTGCAACCCTTGGTGGGTTTCGTTGGGACTTTTGCTCACCCTGTGCTACGTTCTTTTGATGGGTTTGATGTATGTCCATACCTTCAAAGCCATCGGAAAGAAAGTTTCCCTCAAAAGCACGGTCCGCCTCTACCTCAAGCGCAACGTGGTCAGCGTTTTCCTTCCCGCAGGCGGTTTTTCGTCCCTACTGTTCTTTACCAAGGAAGTAGAAAGCGAAGGCGCCAGCAAATCGCAGATCCATTTGGCATCCACCCTGTTCGGCTTCATGAGCATCATGTCCGTCGTGGTCATCGCCATTCCCATCCTGGCCTATACCTTCTTTCAACACAATGTCCAGCAAACGGCGCTTTGGGGATTCGTAGCCCTTTTGGTCCTGTCTGTGGTGTTCTTCCTCTTCCTTTATTCCCTTTTCAAAAAAACATGGGCCTACAAACTGCTTACCCGGTTGCGCCCCGCTTGGGTCATAGTTTTGGACGAAATGCTCGGTCAGAACATCCGGATGAAAAACATCTGGCTGGCCCTGCTTTTTTCCGTCTTCATCGAAATCATCGGTGTGCTGCACCTTTATATATCCATGCTGGCGTTGGGGGTCGAACCCTCCCTCATCGCCTCCATGATTGGATACGTCACCATGGTCATGCTGCTCATGGCCTCGCCTTTTTTGCGCGGTTTGGGTGCCATCGAAATCTCCATCACCTACATCCTCGGCCAATACGGCTATCCCATCGTCATCGCCGCTTCCATGACGCTGCTTTACCGCTTTTTCGAGTTCTGGATTCCGCTGGTGGCGGGCATGTTGAGTTTCATCTCCAAAAAGGACAACATTGTCTTGCGCCTCTTGCCAGGTTTCATGATTTTTGCCTTAGGGCTGGTCAACATTGTATCCTCCCTCACGCCTGCCGTTCCCGAACGCTTGCTTTTCCTGGAGAACTGGTTGAACGAAGGCGTCCTCATCACCAGCAACGGCTTGGTGCTTGTCATCGGTTTGTTCCTGCTCATCCTGTTCGTCTTTCTGTTACAAGGCTCCAAGCGAGCATGGTACGTCGCTTTTGCCCTTTCCATCCTTTCCGGTGCCGGCCATCTGCTCAAAGGAGTCGACTACGAAGAAGCCCTCATTGCCTTGGTCGCCGCCATTACGCTGTGGCGAACCCGTGAATTTTATAAGCTGAAAGCGCACCCTGAGTTGTTTCGCATCAGTTCCCAAGTCCTGGTCATCAGTGTTCTGGCCTTGCTCACCTTCGGCGTTGCCGGTTTCACCATTATGGACAAGAAGCATTTCGGAATGGATTTTGAATTCTGGGCTGCGGTCAAGACCATGCTCCGAATGTTTTTCCTCTTCGACGACGGTGGTCTGGTTCCCCAAACCGCCTTTGCCCGAAACTTCATCCATGCCATCTACACCGCAGGCGGGCTGGTCATTTGCTTTGTATTTTTCAGCATTCTGAAACCCATCTTTTCCAAACCCTACAACACCCCGGAAGAAAAAGATTTGGCCGCCCTCATTCTGCAGAAATACGGAGACTCCTCCCTGGATTATTTCAAGATATATCCCGACAAATTGTTCTATATCGCCGACGATAAAGATGGTTTCATCTCCTTCAAGGTGACCCGAGGTTACGCCGTTGCACTCGGAAACCCCGTTTGTAAGGATGATGAGGCTGCCAAAGCCTTGATTCAGGCATTCGACAAATATTGCATGGAGAACGGATTCACCAGCGTATTTTACAGGGTTCCAAAAGAATCCCTGCCACTCTATGAAGAACTTGGCAAAAAAAATATTCCCGTCGGGGACGAAGGCTTCGTCGATTTGGAAACCTTCAGCCTGAACAGCCTCAAGATGGAATCAACCCGCAAGACCATAGCCAATCTGCAAGGCAAAGGCTTCATCACCAAGGTGTACACGCCCCCCATTCCCGAAGCGATCCTGAACAAACTGGAAACCGTCTCCCAAAGTTGGTTGCACGAATTGCATGAAAAAGAGATGGCCTTCACCGAAGGCGTGTTCGACCGTGACATGTTTTTGCAGCAAGTCCTCATCACTGTCGAGGACTCCGAAGACCGCATCTACGCCTTCCTGAACATTATCCCCGACGACGTGACCGGTGAAGCAGCCTACGACCTCATCCGGAAAGCCGGAGACGCACCCGTCGGTGTCATGGACATGTTGTTGGTCCGCACCATGCTGTACTTCAAAGAAAAAGGCTTCAAATCCGTCAACCTGGGTATGGCGCCGCTTTCGGGCATCGAAGGAACCTCCTTTACCGAACGAGCCGTTCGTTTTGCCTACGAAAACATCAAATCCCTTGGTCACTTCAAGGGCCTTCGGGTCTATAAGGAAAAGTTTTCCTCGCGGTGGGAACAAAAATTCCTTATCTACAACAACAACTACCACCTGCCACAGATTCCAAAAGTGCTGAAACGGGTGTCCAGAGGCAAGTGACAGAACCGTCACAAGACCCATTTCTGCCAAAAAGGCAGTAATATCTGTCAAAAATCCAAGTGTTTTCCTACCCATGCCTGCCAAAAGAATCTTCGGTTCCCACGGAAATTCTATGGCACAGCTTTTGTTTGTTTACCGTTGTCACCAATCAACAGAATGACATTTAAAACAACTCAATTATAAAAAGAACTATGGGAAAAATTATTGGTATTGACTTGGGAACCACCAACTCGTGTGTTTCCGTCATGGAAGGAAACGATCCGATCGTCATTGCAAACAGCGAAGGCAAACGCACCACTCCTTCCGTGGTAGCTTTCATTGAAGGTGGCGAACGCAAAGTCGGTGATCCTGCCAAACGTCAGGCCATCACCAACCCCACCAAAACCATCTCCTCCATCAAGCGCTTCATGGGTGAATCCTTTGACGAAGTGGCTGTGGACATCAAACGCGCCGCTTATAAAGTGATTCGTGGAGAAAACAACACACCGCGCATCGACATTGATGGACGCATGTACACCCCGCAGGAAATTTCCGCCATGATTCTTCAGAAAATGAAGAAAACGGCCGAAGACTACCTCGGAACCGAAGTAACTGAAGCCGTCATCACGGTTCCTGCTTATTTCAATGACTCACAACGTCAGGCCACCAAGGAAGCCGGTGAAATTGCCGGTCTGAAAGTTCGCCGCATCGTGAACGAACCGACTGCTGCCGCTTTGGCCTACGGTTTGGACAAAACCCACAAGGATATGAAAATTGCCGTATTCGACCTCGGTGGTGGTACGTTCGATATCTCCATCCTCGAACTAGGCGAAGGCGTCTTTGAAGTGAAATCCACCAACGGTGACACGCACCTTGGCGGTGACGACTTTGACCAAACCATCATCGACTGGTTGGCCGACGAATTCAACAAAGACGAAGGCATCGACCTGCGCAAGGACCCAATGGCTCTGCAACGTTTGAAAGAAGCCGCTGAAAAAGCCAAAATCGAACTTTCCAGCTCCACTTCAACCGAAATCAACCTGCCGTACATCATGCCGGTCAACGGAATTCCCAAGCACTTGGTAAAAACCCTGAGTCGTGCCCAATTCGAAAAACTGGCCGACAAATACATCCAAGCTTGTGTTGAACCTTGCCGCAAAGCTTTGTCCGACGCCAATCTGACTGCCGCCGACATCGACGAAGTCATCCTGGTAGGTGGTTCCACCCGTATCCCCGTCATTCAAAACTTGGTTGAAAAATTCTTCGGCAAAGTTCCTTCAAAAGGTGTGAATCCCGATGAAGTAGTTGCCGTAGGCGCTGCCATCCAAGGTGCTGTTCTTTCCGGTGATGTGACCGACATTCTGTTGCTCGACGTAACTCCGCTTTCCTTAGGTATTGAAACCATGGGTAGTGTGATGACCAAACTCATCGAATCCAACACCACCATCCCGACCAAGAAATCGGAAGTGTTTACCACTGCTGCCGATAATCAGCCTTCAGTCGAAATTCATATTCTGCAGGGCGAACGCTCCATGGCCAAAGACAACAAGACCATCGGCCGTTTCCACCTAGACGGTTTACCCTCCGCTCGTCGTGGCACTCCGCAAATCGAAGTGACCTTCGACATCGACGCCAACGGTATCCTGAACGTTTCCGCCAAGGACAAAGCCACCGGTAAAGTACAAAGCATCCGCATCGAAGCTTCCAGCGGCCTCACCGACGCCGAAATCAAGCGCATGAAGGACGAAGCCACCGCCAACGCCGAATCCGACTTGAAGGAAAAAGAACGCATCGACAAGCTCAACCACGCCGACAGCTTGATTTTCCAAACGGAAAAACAACTCGAAGAACTGGGCGACAAGCTTCCAGCCGAAAAAAAGCCCGCGATTGAAGCTGCTTTGGCCAAACTGAAAGAAGCTCACAAGTCTCAAGATATCGCCGGTATCGACGCTGCTACCGAAGAACTCAACAAAGTCTTCCAAGCCGCTTCCGAAGAAATGTACAATCAGAGCAACAACGCCGGTGGAGCACAAGCCGGTCCGCAAAACCAACAGGAACAAGCCAACCCCAACCAGGGCAAGGCCGACGACAATGTAACGGATGTGGACTTTGAAGAAGTGAAGTAAACTCCTAACAACATCTTATGCAAGAAACCGCCACAGACCTTAGAGTTTGTGGCGGTTTCTTTTTTCATGTCCATTTATTTAGTGGACCTTTAATTGTACAAAATGGACAATTGGCGCAAAATTGCTATATTGAAGGTGTTTTGTGTAAGGTGGATATTGTATAAATGCTTAACCTTGTATTTCAATTATGAAACCAAACCGGATACCCTTAATAATGAAGAAAAAAACAATCATTCTGACACTATTTATACTCGTAATCCTTGGTGTCAAGGCTCAGACTACTTCCACTTCAATCACCAACGACGTATTCTGGTACACAACAAAAGGTACTCCGATATACAGTCAAGGAGGTGGGATATTCCGTTTCCCAGATCCTGTTACTGGTATTGAATATTATTATTGGTATGGTGTGCATTACACCGGTGCAGAGTCTTACTTGTCAAGCCCGACCGGAAAAAATAGCAATTCCGTATTTGCATCTGTCACTTGTTACAGATCCGACGACCTGCTGAACTGGACTTTCATGAGCGATGTGATGACATCTTCTTCGCTTGGTGGTGCCAGTTGGCTGGGTCGACTTGGTGTGGCATACATCGCAGAGGCTAAAAAATACGCCCTGGTCGTTCAATACAACAGTAGTGTGCTCATAGCCACTTGTGATACCCCTACCGGTCTTTTCATATGGCATAACGACATAGACATGACCTCCAGGATTGGAACCCCCAATACCGGTGATCAGACCGTTTTTACCGACGATAATGGCAAGTCTTATTTGGTTTATTCCTACGGAAGTGGTCGTTCAAGGATCTACCTTTCCGAGATTGGAGTCAAGGATGGTGTCGTGACATTGCTCGATTGCATTGAAATCTATAAAGGCTCTGGCCGGGAGGGTAATTGTATGTTCAAGTACAAAGGAAAATATTACACCTGTGCGTCTGATCTGTATGGATGGAACGCTTCAAATGTGTATTATCTTGAGTCAAGCAGCATTTATGGTCCCTATACTCCAACCAACAACATGCTTATAATGCCGGGTACTGAAAGTGACTTCGGACATGTGACACAGACCGGTTTTTTCTACACCGTGAAAGGTAGTAAGCAAGAGACTGTAATATACTGTGGCGACAGATGGGCAGACTTTGCCGGTAATGGCAACGGTTACAACCAGTGGTGTCCTTTGTCATTCGTGAACAATGCACCTTATTTCAATTCACTGAGTCACTGGAGCCTCGATGCCGTGACTGGAGAGTGGGCGGTTGGTAAAGATAACAATTTCGTCAAGAATGGCAGTTTTGATGCCGACAGGGTGAACATTCCAAGTGGAAACAAACCCGTACAGACCTATCTTACCGGTTGGTCGTTCCTAGTCAGTAAGGGTAAAACGATTGCTGTCGGATCTGTTTCTTCACCAGTACTGAATGCTTCCAACTCAAGCACCGACCGTTCAGTGGTCGTTGGAAACAAATGTCTAAACATCTCGGACTCGATTGCTTTTGCACGAAAGATCTTCCAGAAGATTGCTTCTACCGCTTCTGTTCCTTTGACAAACGGCAAATATACATTGACTGCAAAGGTGAAAAGTGGAAGTCTATTCAATGTGCTGTATATGTATGCATTGAGCGGAATGGAGACATTCAAGACTGACATGCCCTACAGTGATGGCCAATGGCATACCGTTCAAGTGAAAGATATTCCTATAAAAGATGGTAAGGTGGAAGTCGGATTCATGGCTGATGGTGCAGCGAATGCCTGGTGTAGAATCGACGATATGACCTTATTGAAAACCGGTGAATTGGACGTCCAAACGTCATCGGTGGAGGTTCATAAGTCTGATGCCGTTGCTTTGAAAACGGAATACTATACTTTGAATGGTCTGAAAAGTGATACTCCTCAAAAAGGATTGAACATCGTTCGTAAAGTATATGCAGGTTATACAGAGACGAGTAAAATAATCACTAAATGATAAGGTTAAGAAAAAAGAGAATTTATGCATTGCCGAACCATTTATATGTTCTTATGTACCACACAACTCAGAAAGAGCTTCCAGCGGTCTGACCGACGCTGAAATTAAGCGAATAAAGAACGAAGCTGCAGCCAATGCAGGTGGTGCAAAAGCAGACCAGCAAGATCCAGGTGCACAGTAACAACAAGCCAACCCCAACCAGGGCAAGGCCGACGACAATTTGACGGATGTGGACTTTGAAGAAGTGAAGTAATATCAAATTCAATCTATATAGGAGGCCGACTTTGGGATAATTTCCCGAAGTCGGCCTCTGCTTTTTCTAACAGATACCGTAGTTGAGAATTGTGTAACTTTTTTAAATAATTCTGTAAATGTTTTTGTGAATATAGACCAATCTTTGAAGTGTCTAAACGAAATAAATGAAATGATGGAAAAACTAAGCAAAACCAACTATCCGATAGTAAAAAAGGAAGAAAAAGTAGTGCTGCCAGGCTATCCTTTCTATTCTGCAAGCGAAGATATTTACAATCAGGGCAAGGAAGAGACTGAAATAAATCCCGAAAACATTTCCGTTTTTAAAAAAACAGAGGAACTGGGTATGAGCAATGAAAAAGATTTTAAGGATGATGTCTCGGGAATCGATATCGATGTACCAGGTTCGGAACTAGATGATGCTCAAGAAGAAATTGGCAGTGAAGATGAGGAAAACAACTTGTACAGCCTAGGAGGTGACAATCATGATGATTAATAGTCACCTAGGTCTACAAATAATATTCTTAAAATATGAACAAAGAAAAATTAGAAAAACTTGCATCCGAGAAAAATGACCCTTGTGTCACCATTTCGATGAATACAAACAGAACCTTCCCAGCCAATCAGAATGATCACATTGTACTTAAGAACCTTTTGGAGGAAGCCAATGAACGCGTCATCAAAGAATTTGGCAAGCGCCCAGTACGTGATTTACTTGAAAAGCTAGCACACATTGAATCAGAAATTGATGTCAACTACAGTTTAGACAGCTTGCATATTTTCCTTTCAAATACAACAAAGGAAATTATTCGATCAACATGGCCAACAGCGATCAACATGGTACATGTATCGGAGCGTTTTGCCGTGAAACCTTTGATCAAGATGTTTATCCGAACGGAGGAATACTTGATTCTGATGCTGAATCAATCCGATGTACGCTTGCTTTTGGCTGTGAACGATGGAGTGGTCGGTGAAATCAATAATGAGGATTTTCCATTTGTAAATGATGCCAATGAACCAGTTGATACCGATGATATCAGCGATGCTAAACAAACCAAAAATAAGATACGTGAGTTTTTCAATAAGGTTGATAAGGCAGTGGTGAACGTGTATAATAAAACCAATATGAAATGTGTGGTAATTTCCACCAGCGACAATTACAATCGATTTGTGCAAATTGCCGATAAACCTTCGGTGTACATTGGTTGGACAAATCTATTACAGGATAGTAATGGAAAGACATCGGTAGCAAAAGATGCCTGGCATATTATAAGTCTGAAGCAAGAAAAAGTCAGGGCTGAAAATATACATGAAATGCTGGAAGCCGTTGGAAATGGCAACGTGTTAACTGAACTGTCGGAAATTTATCGAGCTGCAAATGAAGGCAGAGGAGATTTACTAATCGTAAACGACGAATTTCATCAGGCCGTCAGGGTAACCGATGAATTTGCCTTGGACTTAGTGACGGATGTCACCTTACCAGGCGTCATTGACGATATCACCAGCGAAATTGCATGGGAAGTGATTTCCAAAAAAGGTCGTGTTCAATTCACCACGCCGGATGAGCTTAAAGTTTTAGGAACTATAGCCTTGAAACTTCGCTATTAAATTGTTTATCTGAGCTAATGAATCAATTAACTCGACAGGAAAAAAGAACTATTCAAAATTAAAACGAATGCCAACATTAGCAGCTCTATCTACCATTGACTTTCCTTTCAAAACCGATCAGCAAGAAGTGAAGCACTATGCCAACGACTTATTTGCACCTTCGTACCCACAAGTGGAACGGATGCTGAGCGCCTTTGACAATACCGAAATAATCACCCGTAATTTCTGTAAACCCCTCGATTATTACGCCGAACTCCACACTTTTGAAGATCAGAACTTAGAATATATCCGGATTTCATTGGAATATTCTGTCAAAGCCATTGAGGAATGTATTTCTTCCGCACAGATTCAAAAAGAAGCAATCACGGATATCATTTTTGTTTCCACCACCGGACTTTCAACGCCCAGTTTAGACGCTCACATCATTAATAAAATGAGACTGAGCCAGAATATCAATCGAATGGCCATTTTCGGTTTGGGATGTGGCGGGGGAGTTTCCGGCTATTCCAAAGCAAACCTTTTAGCGAAGGCAAATCCGGATGCGGTTGTTTTACTGGTCGCAGTAGAATTATGTTCGTTGACTTTTTTACGTAACGATTTCAGCAAGAGTAATTTCATTGGCTCCAGTTTATTTGCCGACGGAGTGGCTGCCTGCCTGATTTTCGGTGATAACCATGTAACGAAAACCAGTGAAAAAATTACATTTTTGGCTAACGAAAGCAAAATCTATTATGATTCACTAGACGTGATGGGTTGGCAGTTTATGGACAGCGGGTTTAAAGTATTGTTTTCCTCGGATATCCCAACAATTATCTCAAAAAATGTTCGAAACGACATTACATCATTCTTAGACAAACAACAGTTGAAGATTTCGGATATTAAGAATTTTATTTTTCATCCAGGCGGCAAGAAGGTGCTGACCGCTTATGAAGAAGCATTGGGAGTGAAAGGGGATTTTTTGAAAAACACCCGGGAGGTGATGAACGATAATGGCAACATGTCCAGTACTACCGTTTTATATGTGTTGGAACGGTTTTTCAAGCAGGGATTCGAAAATGGTTATGGTCTAATGGTCTCCATGGGCCCCGGGTTTTCGTGTGAAATGGTATTACTTCAAATGAACAACTAATACAATGGCATTCATTCTTTTCATATCCTTTATTATCCTGCTCAGAATAGGAGAATTAATCCTTTCCCGAAGGAATGAAATCTGGTTGCTACAAAATGGTGCCATTGAATACGGACAGAAGCATTATCCCTATATTGTTGCACTTCATGTACTGTTTATTGTCTCGTTAATTATTGAATATTCGACAAAGCAAACCGCGACTTTCAGCCTGTTTTTCCTTGTCCTCTACTTCTTGTTTTTGGCGTTTAAAGCCTGGGTTATAACCTCCCTTGGGTACTATTGGAATACCAAAATTTATCATATCTCAGGGTCACCTTTGATACGTAAAGGGGTGTATAAATACCTAAAACATCCCAATTATCTAGTTGTAATTGCAGAGATTGCAATTATTCCGCTGATATTCCATTTGTATTATACGGCTTTTGCTTTTACGGTGCTGAATGCACTAATGTTGTCAGTAAGGGTTAAAGAAGAAAATAAAGTTTTGAAAATGTAAACAGTTTAATATAAACCAGCATATGAAACAGTCTATTGTTAAAATTCAATCCATGAAGCATATCACACACGATGTGCTGCAACTGGTTACTGAAAAACCGGAAGGATTCAGCTTCCTTCCCGGACAAGCAACCCACCTTTCCATCAATAAACCCGATTGGAAGGGAAAAAAGAATCCATTCACTTTCACTAGTCTTCCCGAGGATGATTTCCTTGAATTTACGATCAAAACATACCCGGAACATAAAGGTGTAACCAACGAATTGCTTCAATTGAAGGAAGATGATGAGTTGATTTTGCACGATGTATTTGGTTCCATTACTTACAATGGAGAAGGTGTGTTTATTGCCGGTGGTGCCGGTGTAACTCCGTTTATTTCCATATTTAGAGACCTGCATCAGAAAAAAGAAATTGGTACTAATAAACTGATTTTTGCCAATAAAACAAAAGCGGATATTATCTTGGAAAAAGTATTTAAAGACTTATTAGGTAAGAATTTCATCAATATATTATCCGACGAGAAAGCTGAAGGATATGCCAACGGACAAATCACTGAAGATTTTCTGAAAGCCTATGTGAATGGCTCTACGGAACATGTCTATGTGTGTGGGCCTCCACCCATGATGAAGGCTGTACAAATGCAATTGTCAGACTTGCATGTAACTAAAAAAGCAATCATCGTAGAAACATTCTAACGTTTGAAAATAGTGTGCATGGCTTGTTTCCAAATTTGTACAAAGTATGAGTAAAAATGTTTCGGATCAACTGGTGCAAATATTGGTTGAAGCAGGTATTCAACGAATTTATGCTGTAACAGGAGATAGTCTTAATCATGTCAATGAAGCAGTTCAACGCAACGGGAAAATCAAGTGGATTCATGTGCGTAATGAAGAAACCGCTGCATTTGCCGCCGGTGCTGAGGCTCAACTTAAGGGCCTGGCGTGTTGCGCAGGCAGCAGTGGCCCTGGACATGTTCATCTTATCAATGGTTTGTATGACGCACATCGTTCATCCGCTTCGGTTTTAGCCATTGCTTCTACTATTCCTACCAAGGAATTTGGAACCGGATATTTTCAGGAAACAAACATCTTCAAATTGTTTGACGATTGCAGTTGTTATAATCAGATGGTCACTACAACCGAACAATTTCCCCGTATGTTGCAATCGGCCATTCAGCATGCTGTTCATAAAAAGGGAGTCGCGGTTCTAGGATTACCGGGCGATATTGCCAATCTTCCTTCCGTTGAGGCAGAAACAACCACAGCGCTTTTCAGAAACAAGCCTACCATCAGACCTTCGGATGAAGAAATCTTACAACTCGCAGATTTATTGAACACACACCAAAAAATCACGATCTTTTGTGGTTTGGGTGCTGCCGATGCACACGACGAGATTATTCATTTGGCTTCGGTTTTAAAAGCTCCCATAGCTTATACGTACAAAGCCAAGATGGCGATTCAATATGATAATCCCTATGAGGTTGGTCTTACCGGATTGTTGGGAATTCCGTCGGCTTACCGGAGCATGCATGAATGTGAGTTGCTTTTATTATTGGGAACAGATTTTCCCTATACACCTTTTATGCCTGCTCACAATAAAATGGTACAAATTGACCTGAAATCCGAAAATTTAGGACGCAGGGCTAAGCTTCATTTGGGACTATGCGGGGATGTAAAAGAAACACTTACAGTACTTCTAAACTTGCTGAGCGAAAAAGAAGATGTAACTTTTCTGAATCGTCAATTGGATTTCCACAAAATCGTCCAAAAGAATTTATGGGCATATGTAAATGATCCAGGAGCATCGAATGCCATTCATCCTGAATTTGTTGCTTCAGTAATAAATGAGGTGGCAGACAAAGATGCCCTATTCACCGTAGATACGGGGATGTGTTGTGTGTGGGCTGCCCGTTATATCGATGGAACCGGCGACCGAAAAATGTTGGGTTCATTCAATCACGGTTCTATGGCCAACGCCATGCCCCAAGCCATAGGTGCTGCATTTGCCTGTCCAGACAAACAAGTCATTGCTTTTTGCGGTGATGGTGGTTTATCCATGCTTATGGGCGATTTAATGACCATCGTTCAATACAATCTACCCGTGAAGATTGTTCTTTTTAACAACCGTTCGCTCGGAATGGTGAAACTTGAAATGGAAGTTGCCGGAATTCCAGATGTAGAAACGGATATGCTGAACCCTGATTTCGTAAAATTAGCAGAGGCTATGGGCATGTTTGGTGTTACAATTCATGATCCGGCAGATGTAAGAACTACAATTGAAAAAGCGTTGCATCAGGATGGCCCCGCACTAATAACCATTCAGACGGATCCAAACGCACTTGCCATGCCTCCCAAACTTGAGTTTGACCAGATGAAAGGCTTTGCTTTTTACATGGGCAAAATGATGCTAAGTGGTCGTACAAAAGAGGTAATTAAAATCATTAAATCCAATTATAAGCATTTGGGTGAAGTATTATAATTAATAAAAATAGAAAACATGCCAGCATTCGGATCACCTTTTTCAGGGTTAGCAAATGAAAGAAAGCTTACCAAAACAGAACTCGTAAGAGCCATCCGTTTCATGGTGGCTGCAGAGTATGAAGCAACACAGTTGTACATGCAACTGGCTGAATCAACCAATAACAAACTCGCGATAGAAGTCCTCACCGATATTGCAAATGAGGAACGCGTACATGCCGGGGAGTTTCTGAGATTACTACATGAGTTGGCACCGGACGAAGAAACGTTTTATGCCAAAGGAGCAAAAGAAGTTGAAGCAGAAATTGAAAAGGAAGAGTGATTTTAAATCTCTGTAAAACAATAACTACATGATCACTCCGGCACATGAATTTTCAGGATAAGCTTCCGCTTATTCGGTCGATTCAAGATAATCCGTGGACACCTTTAAATGAAAGTGAACTGGAGGTAATGTTGCTTTTTTCAAAATGTTGCAAATGATTGGATCGATAATTATACAGCGCTTTAAGCGTCTTGTTGGAGTGTCGCCGAAAGTGTATAGAAGTATTACACCTCACAAACCGGTTATTCATTAACACCTTCCAAGCAAGCGATAATCGTTTCAATGACCAACTTTGATTCGTTCGGATCACTGACCTCTATGCATAGAACACCTGCTTCTTTGGCCGGATAATCGTTTCCACCAGGGAATAAAGCATCACCGATAAAAATCATATCGTGAATGGGAATACCAAGCGTATCGCGTAGTTTAGCAATTCCATATGCTTTATCAATTCCAGGTTTGGTCACATCAACTGATGTCGTTCCTCCCAGATGGACCGAAAATTCCGGAATACTTACATCCAAAGTTGCTTTGATCTTCTTTCGTTTGGCGAAATCGGGGTCCCATTTTTTCTTTTCTTCGATGGGAGCCTTCTGCCCCAATGCTGAATAAGTGATCTGACTTCCTCGATCCTCAATGATTGCACCCCAAACTTTTTTAACGTTATAACCTATATTCTCAATCGCTATATTTATGGAACCGATAATTATCTCTTTCTCCTTGGCCGTAAAATCTTCGGAATAAAGCATTTTCCAAACCTTTTTGTATTGATAGAACTTTGTTCCACAGGTTGGCAACAGGTAGAGGTTTTCCAGGCGTTCGTCGTGCGGTAAGTGGGCAAGCAGTTGTTTTTCAAACTGCGGCCAACCGCCACCCGATATGACTGCTACATCTACTACGCCAAGTAGGTGATGAAAGAGTTTCGACATTTCAGCGTCTAGCGAAGATTTGCTTTCGGCCAGTGTGCCGTCCAAATCAAAAACGATTAGTTTCTTCATGAATTTTCCACTTCTTGAGTATATTCACCACGGCGTGCGGCGCTGTTGCATGCTGCACGGTGATACAGCGCCTTTTGTGCTTTATTCACGTTCTTTTCCTTACCATCCCATAGTTCCATAGCAGGTTGCTGAATGGCGCGGGCAAACGAAAAAGCGAGTTCCCAGGGTATTTGCGATCTGAATTTTAAAATCATGGCATTCAATCGAGCGGAAGCAAGTTCAGAAGTTTGACCCCCCGACAAGAACGCGATTCCGGGAACAGCAGCCGGAACAGTTCGAAGCAGACATTTTACCGTGGCATCGGCAACATCAGCAATCGATGCCTGATCAAGACATGTCAATCCCGAAAGTATCATGTTGGGTTTTAAAATGATGCCTTCTAACAATACATCTTGCTTGTATAGTTGATGGAATACAGCATGTAAAACATCTTCCGTAACTTCAAAGCATCGTTCCAATGTGTGGTCGCCTATCATCAGCACTTCAGGCTCTACAATGGGAACGAGTCCGGCTTCCTGACAAAGTGCGGCATAACGAGCCAGTGCATGTGCATTGGCTTCGATGCAAATGTGACTGGGAATACCATCACCCACTGAAATAACTGCACGCCACTTGGCAAAACAGAGCCCCATTTTAGAATAATCATTGAGCCGTTCGCGCAACCCATCCAGCCCTTCGGTAATCTTCTCGCCGGGGTGAGCAGCCAAGTCTTTTGCACCGCCATCCACTTTGATTCCTGGAATAATTCCAGCGTTAATAGTGGCTTGTATAAAATTGGTGCCATCTTTTAGACTCTGCCTGATCGTCTCATCATAGAGTATTGCTCCATTGATGCAATCGCTTAGGCCTGGCGTGGTAACAATCATCTCCCGATAGGCACGTCTGGATTCTTCTGTTTGTGGAATTCCCAGTGCAACGAATCGTTTGTTGCAGGTTGGATTACTTTCATCCATCGCCAAAATTCCTTTGTAGTCGGAAACCAACGATTTTGCTGTTTTTGTGAGTTCTTTTATTTCCATTTTTTTAAGTTGAACTGCTATTGTCAACGAGGTGCAAATGCAAAATCGACACTCGTTATATAAAACATAATTGCAACAAACATCAGTAGCAAGAAAATCCAAAAAATCCAAGAATGATGGATCCGCTTCCAACGAGGTTGACGTTTGTTTTGGGGCAATACTTGATCTGCTGTTTCCTCCTGAAGCTGATTGTGCTCTTTTTCACTCATGATATTCTTTCTTTTTTAGTTGTTTTTTCTCCAGTACTGCCACTTTATCCAATCGTCGGATAAACCGTTCTTCTGCCTTGAAATCAGCATTCAGAAATGCCTCAACCAATTCCAAGGCAAGGGCAGATCCGGTTACCCGGCCCCCAAGGCACATCACATTCATGTTGTCGTCTTCCACTCCTTGATGGGCAGAAAAAGAATCGGTAATCAAAGCTGCTCGGACGTCGGCTATTTTGTTAGCCACGACACACGCCCCAACACCACTTCCACAAATTGCAAGTCCACGGGAAATTTCACCCACTGAAACTGCTCTGGCCAAAGGCACGATAAAATCGGGGTAGTCATCACCATCGTTCAATTCCCAGGCACCGAAATCCTTGACGCTAAAGCCTGCATTTGTAAGTGCTTCCAACAATTGTACTTTCAATTCATAACCACCATGATCGGCAGCGATACCAATCAGCATTGTTTCAAAATCATGCATAACCTACTTCTATCTTGTTCAATCTTGATTCCATTTCCAGTTTCGAATTTCTGGCATATCCTGCCCATAGGTATCTATGTATTGTTTGTGTTCAACGAGTTTGTCAATCATCAACTGATTCAGCTTATTTCCTTTTTCACCTAAGCCGGGAATCCGGTTGAGTACATCCTGAACCAAATGAAAACGGTCCAGATCGTTTAAGACGGTCATGTCGAAATAAGTGGTGATGGTGCCTTCTTCCTTATAACCCCGTACATGCATGTTTTCGTGGTTGGCCCTTCGGTAGGTCAAACGGTGTACCAGCCATGGGTAACCATGAAAGGCGAAGACGATGGGCTTGTCTTTTGTAAATAAAGCATCGAAATCGGCATCACTTAATCCGTGCGGATGTTCCGTATTTGGTTCCAGTTTCATCAAATCGACCACATTGACCACCCTGATTTTCAGATCGGGCAACTGTTTGCGAAGAATGGAAACGGCGGCCAGCGATTCGAGCGTTGGCACATCACCACAACTGGCCATGACCACATCCGGTTCGCCGCCTTCATCGTTACTGGCCCATTCCCAAACGCCAATACCCTTGGTGCAATGCTCTATTGCCTGATCCATGCTTAACCATTGAGGTGCCATGTATTTTCCGGCAACCACGACATTGACATAGTGACGGCTTCGCAAGCAATGATCCCACACCGATAACAAACTGTTGGCATCGGGTGGGAGATAGACCCGCACAATGGAGGATTTTTTATTGATGACATGATCGATAAAGCCAGGATCTTGGTGTGTGAAACCGTTGTGAGCCTGTTGCCATACATGCGAGGCAAGCAGGTAATTCAGTGAAGCAATTTTCTTGCGCCACGGCAATCCGGCGCTAACCTTCAGCCACTTGGCATGCTGGTTAAACATCGAATCAATAATATGGATGAATGCTTCGTAGCAGTTAAACAGGCCATGTCTTCCAGTGAGCAGATAACCTTCGAGCCATCCTTCACATTGGTGCTCGCTCAGGACCTCCATTACCCGCCCTTCCGCAGCTAGGAACTCATCGTTCTTTTCTGTATTGGCTTCCCACTGCCGGTTGGTCACTTCAAAAACAGCGTTCAGCCGGTTCGAAAGTGTTTCGTCCGGGCCAAAAATCCGGAAGTTCCGTTGTTTGGCGTTCAGCGTAACGACTTCGCGTAGGAATGTTCCCAGTTCATGGGTATCGGCAGCTTCAACAGCGCCTGGAGATGGTACGTCGACCGCGTATTTCCGAAAGTCTGGCATCATCAAATCTTGCAGCAACAACCCACCATTGGCGTGTGGATTCGCACCCATCCGACGTTCGCCTATTGGTGCGAGTTCAGCCAGTTCGGGTATTAAAGTGCCTTCTTTGTCGAACAATTCTTCTGGTTTATAGCTTTTCATCCATTCTTCCAAAAGTTTTAAATGTTGCGGATGATCGGAATCGATGAGTAATGGAATTTGGTGGGCACGAAAAGTCCCTTCAATTTGAATTCCATCCACTACTTTCGGTCCGGTCCAGCCTTTGGGCGACTGAAGTACAATCATAGGCCAACATGGACGGGCGGCATCGTTGTTTTCTCGTGCACGACTTTGAATTCTTTTGATTTCCAAAATGGATTTTTCCACTACGGAAGCCATTAACAGATGCATTTTTTCTGGTTCATCGCCTTCCACAAAATAAGGGTTCCAGCCATATCCGCGGAGCAACTGCTCCAATTCGTCGTGAGGAATGCGGGCAAGGATGGTTGGATTGGCAATTTTGTAACCGTTGAGGTGAAGTATTGGCAACACCGCTCCGTCCGTTATGGGATTTAAAAACTTGTTGGAATGCCATGCGGTAGCCAGCGGCCCAGTTTCTGCCTCACCGTCACCAACGATGCAGGCAACAACCAGGTCGGGATTGTCGAACGCTGCTCCGAAAGCGTGGCTGAGTGAATAGCCCAGTTCGCCGCCCTCATGAATGGATCCCGGACATTCCGGAGAAACATGACTGGGAATTCCTCCGGGGAAGGAGAACTGCGTAAACAATTTTTTGAGTCCGGATTCATCCTGCGTGATTTTTGGATAGATTTCACTATACGTGCCTTCCAAATAGGTATTTCCAACCAATGCTGGTCCTCCATGGCCTGGGCCGGAAATGTAAATCATGTCGAGGTCGTACTTTTTGATGACCCGATTCAGGTGCACGTAGATGAAGTTCTGTCCTGGGGTGGTGCCCCAATGTCCCAACAGCATGGACTTTACATGCGAAAGTTTCAATGGTTCCCGTAGCAAAGGATTGTCTCGGAGGTAAAGTTGTCCAACTGAAAGATAATTCGCTGCCCGCCAATAGGCGTTCATTTTAGTTAGAAGTTCCTTGGAAAGTGGATGTTGCTTTGTTTCCATATTTTTTGAGTTTTTAAAGACGCTATTTTTTAAATGCTTCGATGACGTATTGTTTGACAAACTGTTTTGGCAATCATCCATTCTTCATCCGTATGAATCATGCGAACAACCGTGCTACCCTTGGCTTTTGAAATAATCGGTGCATTTGCCTTGTTATGTTCATCATTGAGCTCAATTCCAAGAAATTCAAGCTTTTCACAAATCCTGGCACGAACGATCGGACTGTTTTCGCCGATGCCTCCTGCAAAAACAAGGGTGTCCAGACCTCCAAGTGCAGCAGCAAAAGCACCAATTCCTTTTTTGACCTCATAGCAGAACAGCGAAACGGCTTCGGCTGCCCGAATGTCTTTATTTTCCACTTCGAGTAAATCGTGCATGTCTGAACTGGTTTCTGAAATGCCAAGCAAACCTGATTCATGGTTGATCAGGTGATTAAATTGTTTGGATGTGAGATGTTCCGATTGGATGAGGTACCAGGCCACGCCTGGGTCCAAATCACCAGACCGAGTTCCCATCATGATGCCTGATGCCGGAGTGAAACCCATGCTGGTGTCGATGCTTTTGCCGCCTTTTACAGCAGCCAAACTTGCTCCGCTGCCCAAGTGAGCCAAAATAATTCGACCTTGCGCTGCTTCTGGTCCGGCAACACGGGCGAGTTCCTCCATCAAATAAGAATAGGACAAGCCATGAAAACCGTAACGTTGTATCCCTTTTTCGTCGAATTTTCTGGGAATTGGTAGCAACTTGGCTACCCTAGGCATGGTTTGATGGAAAGCGGTATCGAAACAAGCGACCTGCGGAAGTAAAGGAAAGCGATGACGGAAATCTACGATTATTGCAAGTTCAGCCGGTAAATGTTCTGGATCAAGAGGAGAAATGCGATGAAGCTCATCCAACAATTCAGCAGTGATTATTTCTGGACTGGTGTGGTGCATACCATGTACCACGCGATGCCCGATGCCCGCTATGGATGTGAAATCAATTTGTTTTTCGAGCCAGTCAATTAGGAAATTTGCTGCCGATCGATGATCTGCTGATTTAACTGTCAGGGTATTTTTAATAGTTTCTTTGGTATAGGTCAATTTTGAATCTGGCAGACCAATCCGGTCAATCATTCCATAGAGTACACGATTGAACGGCTCATTTGCTTGAAAAACCGCGAACTTGATACTGGACGAACCCCCATTGATTGTCAGTACATTGTTGAGCGTTGCCTCTATGGATGATGCCTTTTTCATGGTTCAATTGCCAATCCAAGATGAGCCAGCTTTTCTCGTGTCGATTTGTAATCCGTATGACAAATTCCTCGAATACCCATGCTTTCAGCAATCTTTACAAACATGGGGGTATTTTCGATGTAAACCACCTGTTCTGCTGGAACCTGGGCAACATCCAATGCGAGCCTGAAAATATCGGCATCGGGTTTACGCAAACCCACGTAACAGGAGGAAATAAAAGCATCAACGAAGTCATTAAGCTTGAACTTCTGAATTCGAAAATCATTGAGTTCCCTCGATTCGTTGCTGACCACTACAATCTTCAATCCGTACGTTGCTTTTAACTGGCGCATCAATCCGATCATTTTTTCATCGGCTTTTGAACATGCAAACATGAACTCCTGAAATTGTGCCCGTGAAAATGTTCGTGGCTCATAAAATACCACCAAATTGAGGTACTCCTCCAATGTAAGTTTGCCAATTTCAAACGTCTCAAGTACCATACCATGCCTGTTTTCCATTTCCACCCAATCGAGATTGAATTCCTTGACCGCTCGTTTTCGAAACGTATGCCCCCAACCATCGGTCAGCAAAACTCCACCAATATCCACCAATAAGGCGGAAATCATTTTGTCCATTTAGTAGTTCATTTTTTAGTTCAATGACTTGTTTTTCAAACCTTGCATCAGTTTGTCAAATGCTTGAATGAATTGCTCCACGCCATCCTTTTCCAATTGATCGGTAATGCTTTTTAAGTCGATGCCCAATTCGGACAACTTTGACAGCACCCGAGATGCTTGTTCCACATCGACTTCCAACAAATTCGACGGTTTACCATGATCCCGATACGCTTCCAGTGTTTTTAGAGGGATGGTATTTACGGTATTTGGACCGATTAGCGCTTCAATGTATTTAACATCGCTGTAAGCTGGATTTTTTGAACTGGTACTGGCCCAAAGCAATCGCTGCGGCGATGCGCCAAGTTTTGTAAACGCTTCGTTCTCAAACAAATCCTTATAAATTTTATAGGCAATCTTGGCACTTGAAATGGCTACCTGCCCGCATATTTCTGAAGCAATTGCAACAACCTCTTTCGGGTCAATCACCGCATCGATGCGGCTTAAAAAGAAACTTGCCACCGATGCAATGTTCTCAATTGGTTTGCCTTGATTTATTCTGTCCGTAATACCTGCGATAAATGCCTCAGCGACCTGTCTATAGCGTGTCAAATCAAAAAGCAACGTGACATTGACATTGATTCCTTCGCTAATCAATTGCCGGATAGCAGGCAGGCCCTCCAACGTTGCCGGAACCTTGATCAATACGTTCGGCCTGTTCAATGCAGCCCACAAGCGGCGGCCTTCTACAATGGTTTCAGCAGTATCATGTGCCAAATGTGGATTGACCTCCAAACTGACATATCCATCCTTACCCTTCGTTTTTTCATACAAAGGTCTGAATACGTCGGCTGCACGTTGCACGTCTTTTTGACTGATGGCTTCATAAATTTCAGAAACATTTTTTCCACTAAGTGCCAATTGATGGATTTCTGCATCGTAAAGATTGCTTTCTGCAATGGCTTTTTCGAAGATGGATGGATTCGAAGTCATACCACGGAGTCCATCCAATTCAATCAAGTTTAACAACCCTCCATCGGTAATTAAATCACGACGGATATAATCGAGCCAGATTGCTTGGCCCAAACTTTCTAGCTTTAATAAAGGATTTTCATTCATAAATTCGTATTAATAGAGCAACATGGTTTAACGACCATATGAACTAATGAACTTGTTTTTACAAGTTTCTAAAAATACGTTTTACGATATCTTGAATTGTTATACTATTAAATAGAATAATTATATCATTCACACATTTTCTTCAGCAAAACCCAGCGCCTTCGGATACAAAATATTGTTCTCCAAATGCACATGCACATGCAAGTCGTCCTCAAACTGTTCCAACAATTGATACGTCACCTCATACGTGCTGCATCCATCCTCAGGAACGCTGTAACCACCGCTCAACACATTGATTTTGTCCATGGCACCACCGGCAAATTCGTGTTCCCCTTTCATTCGAGTAATTTCCGAAACAACCACTTTCTTTGCCTCGGCTGAACCCGAACTCATGACCTCCTTGATGGTTGGAAACAGCACTTCTTCCTCATTCCTCAAATGCTGAAGCAATTCGGCATTGATCTCCACGAACATGTCGGCAATGGTGACCAGCTCCGGATGATGCGCGCCATGCACGTCCGCAATTTTTCGAGTGTATCCCACCAACTGTGGTAAAAGCCTCAAAACCGTCTTGTGATGCGTATTTTGAATATAATCGCACAAAAAATCCAAGTTCCAGTCTTTGAAGTTGAGCGCATTGTTGCCCGACGTTTGTTCCAAGTTGGTCAATTCCGTTTCCAGAGAGGAGAGGTCCAAATTCTTTTCCTTACACGCTTCTTCCAAACTTTGTGCGCCACCACAGCAAAAATCGATGCCGACTGCCTTAAAAATCTCAGCAGCTCTGAAATCACGGGTGACGATTTCGCCCACCTGAACATTCTTTAATTTTTCCATTTGATACGTTTTATATGCTACTTGCATGTATTATATAGTGCAAATATAGAGCATTAAACTAAATAATACAACGGAATAGTATATAAATTTCACAAAAAATCCCGCCCATTTTCAAATTAGGCGGGATTCATTGATAGTGAGAGACTTAAAAAGCCCTCTCCAAAATCTTACGACTCACTTCCAACGTAATGGCTCCCGTTTCCGAAAGTTTGGTCATGCCATGCGCCTCCAGTTGATCCACGATTTCAGCAATTTCCTCCTTCTTCACACCATATTGCGACAGTTTCGTCTTAATACCCAAACTCTCAAAAAATGCCACCGTCTTGGCAATGGCCGAGTCAATTTTTTCATCGGCTGAACCCGTTGTGATGTTCCACACGCGCTCGGCATACTGCAACAGTTTGGCCTGTTTCTGCACCCGCATCACATCCATAACAGCAGGATACACAATAGCCAAAGTCTGCCCATGATCGATTCCGAACTTAGCCGTCAACTCATGACCGATCATGTGCGTGGTCCAGTCTTGCGGCACGCCAACGCCGATGATGCCGTTCAACGCCATCGTGGCGCTCCACACCAAATTGGCGCGGGCATCGTAATTTTCGGGTTCCTCCACGTTGGTCGAACCAATTTCAATGAGCGTCAGCAGAATGCTTTCCGCCCAACGGTCCTGAATGCGCGCATCCACCGGGAAGGTCATATATTGCTCCGTGGTGTGGATGAACGTGTCCACAATACCGTTGGCCACCTGAATCTTTGGCAGGGTAAACGTCAACTGCGGGTCCAAAATGGAAAACTTGGGATACGACAACTCGCACATCACTGGGAACTTACCATGCTCGAAACTAATCACTGCCCCATCGTTCATTTCCGAACCCGTAGCCGGCAAGGTCAACACGACACCAAAGGGCGTGGTTTGAGCAACAACGGAGCGTGGCACCCCTGCGAAGCCAAAGTTCAGCAAATCACTGGCAACACCCTTGTAATTGGCAGCAAGCGTGATGAATTTAGTGCCGTCAATGACAGAGCCGCCACCCACAGCCAGCACGTAGTCAATCTTCTCACTATGAACTACTTCAACGGCTTTGACAAGCGTTTCATATTGTGGATTCGGCTCAATGCCACCAAATTCAACCACCTTCCGGTTGCCCAAAACCGATTTCACCTTCGCGATGAGGCCGCTCCTGACAGCACTTCCGCCACCGTAGGTAATCAACACATTCGCACCCGCAGGCACTTGGCTGTCAATGACATCCAGCCTGTCTTTTCCAAAAAATATCCTTGTGGGATTGTAAAAATCAAAATTGTACATATTGTTTTCAAAATTAAAGTTCTGTTGTTTTTGCCAAAGCCTCCGGATAACGTTCTCCAGCAATGGCAATTTTCGATAGTGCCGCACTCAGCGCAACAAGTTCCTCTGAACCCAGTTCCAAATCCACAG
>Ga0302213_1000076_pt1 | contig 69340 bp, 48 predicted proteins | sample II_Fen_N1_2_FD_194583 | JGI IMG/M metagenome (GOLD analysis project Ga0302213, IMG submission 194583) | Peat permafrost microbial communities from Stordalen Mire near Abisko, Sweden - II_Fen_N1_1 | ecosystem: Environmental > Terrestrial > Soil > Wetlands > Permafrost | place: Sweden: Abisko...
CCGCAGGCGCCGGATCAGGCGTACAACACCGGCCGCATCAAGTTCGGTACTGAATCGAGCGGTGGGTTCAAGAACATCACCATCTCCAACTGCGTGTTCGAGAACTGCCGTGGCTTGGCGCTGGAAACGGTGGACGGCGGGGTGATGGAAGACATCAGCATTACCAACATTACGATGCGAGACATTGTGAATTCACCGATATTTTTAAGGTTGGGCGCTCGTCAGCGAAGCCCCCTTGGAACGCCAGTCGGGGCGATGCGTCGCATTGACATCAGCCACGTGACCTGCTTCGACGCCGATTCGCGCTTCGGCTGCGTCATCAGCGGCATTCCGGGCAGCAGCATCGAGGATGTGATGATGAGCGATATCCGTATAGTCTACAAGGGCGGTTTCAGCAATGAAACAACTGGTATTGTTCCTCCAGAAAACATCAAACAGTACCCGGAACCGTCCATGTTCGGATTGATTCCAGCTTCGGCCTTTTTCCTGAGGCATGTCAAAAACATTGTATTGAGGGATGTGCAGGTGCGTTTTCTGAAGCCTGATTTCCGCCCCGCCTTTTATTTGGAAGATGTGCAAGGAGCCGAGTTCCTGCGCGTTGAAGCGCCGCTCCAAAACGGAGTGGAACGCATGATCCAAAAAAATGTGAGTGGGTTGAAAGACCTGCAGTGATTACAGATTTTCCTTTTTAAGCAGCTTTTCCACTTCTTTGTCTTTGCCGTTCACCGTGTTTCGGATTTTGGTTCCGAGAATGTAGGTGATGGGCAGGATGGAAATGCTGTTGGACAGAATGAGTGGGAAATCCTTGAGTAGGATTCCGTAGAGCAACCACAAACTGGTGGCAATCCACACCATGATGTACATCCAAAGTGAAAGGCTGTGGGTGTCTTTGCTGCGGATGGTTTTGAAGGCTTGGGGCAGCTGATTGATGGTCGAAACAATGGCGGCCAGTACGCCGATGACGGAAATCAGATTCATAGGGCACCTCCTTCTTTCCAAACCAAGACGTCGGTGGGCGACATCGGGTTTTCACCGATAAGGATTTGCGATTTGGACGAAAGCGGGAACACGTAGTCTTGGTCGGAGTAGTTCATCGCGATGCCCAGTCCGTTGCGGTATTCCACCAGGATGCCCTTGGGCAGGTCAAGTACAGGGACATTGGCCAGTTTGTAGACTTTGCGGAGCACTTCTTTTTCGGCCTCTCCCGTTTTGGTGTCCACGCCGACGTAGGTGACGGTGCCTTTACCATAAGCCCGGTGCAGCACAGCCGGTTTGCCGGTGTAGAAATCGCCTTGATAGGTGGCCCAGACTTCCGTGCCTTCGTTTGCTTTGAACACTTCGCCCCAAGAGAACCATTCGTAATCCTTTTGACCGATGCGGACTTTGTCCGGACGGGTAGCTTGCAGCAAATCGTAGAATTCCATCTCTCCGCCAATCAGATCGAACATCTTGCCGCCGAACTTCATTTCGAACAAGCGTCCATAACGGTCCTTGTGCCCGGTGCGGCAGGTCAGGATGAGGTGCCCGCCGGCGTTGGCATAGTCTTTCCAGCGTTGAATGAGTTGATCGTCCACCAATTCGTAGGCGGGAACAATCATAAAGGGGTATTTTGAGAAATCGGCCTTTTCAGAAATGACGTCCACCGGAGCACCAAACGATTTCAAGGCACCGTAATACCAAGCAATGTGGTCGGCGGTGTTCCAATATTTGTTTTGCTTCTGCCGGTCGATGTTCCAGGCGTTTTCGTAATTGTACAGGATGGCGGCCTTGCGAGCCAGGTATTCGGCCGGTTTTTGTTCTTTCGGTTTGAATTCCTTCCGCAACGATTTCAGCTCACTCATGTATTGGATGAACTCTTCGCCGCCGGGCGATACAGTCACGCCGTCAGGGCCCACGATGCCGTTGTGGTACTGCTCCATGCCGGCAAGCGGCTGACGGAAACGGTAGGTGCACAAGAAGTCACTTCCACCGGCAAAGACATTCCAACACCATAGGCGAACGGATCTGGGCAGCGGTTGCGAGTTGACTTCGCCCCAATTCACTTGGCCGGGTTGAAGTTCCATGACGCCGTAATAACCGTTGATGGGACGGAAGAAATCGTTGGCGAAGCCGATGCGAAGCGGATCACCCACGCGGTAGCCTTTGAGTCCCACGCCGGAACGGTCGCCGAACACCATGTAACGGGTGTAGCTGTTGAAATCAAGTTTTTTGCATTGACCAATAGTCCCATCATCGTAGTTCGGAATGAAATTGGTCGTGACGAATTGGCCTTCTGAAATGTATTTTCGAAGCATGTCGGTTTGTTGGTCCAGGAACTGAACGGTCTGCAGGGCAGCGAAACGACGGTAGTCCATGATCTCGTGGGGATTCATGAACATCATGTCCGTTTTAGGCAAGGTGATCTCATCAAAATCGCTGTAGATCTGGCTCCAAAAGGAGGTACCCCAGGCATTGTTCAACTCTGCGATGGTGGGGTATTTCTTACGCAGGAATTGTCGAAAAAGGGTTTCAGCCACTGGACTGTAATCGAATTGGACGGCGGGTTCGTTGTCCAATTGCCAACCCATTACACGCTTGTCCTGACCATAATGACGACCGAGTTCGGCAATCATTTTCATGGAAAGCGTGCGGTAGAGGGGGGAAGTGAAGGAAGCGTGCTGACGGGCGCCGTGGTCGAGCTTGGTGCCGTCTTGGTTGGTCAGCAGGATGTCCGGATATTTGCGGGTGAGCCAAACCGGCGGGGTGGCAGTGGAGGTGCAAAGTATGCAGCGTAGGTGGTACTTGTCTGCTAGGGCTACGGCTTTGTCCAACCATTTGAAATCGTAAATGCCTTCTTTGGGCTCCAATTGCGCCCAGGCAAACTCGCCCATGTGCACGAACTCGAAACCGACTTCAGCAATTTTTTTAAAATCTCTGTCCCATTGACTTTCGTCCCATTGCTCCGGATAGTAGTATACCCCGTTGATGGTCAAGTTTTTATCTTGAAAGTATTTGGATTCTTGTCCTAATGCTGTCAAGGTTATCAGCGCGAACAATAGGGTTAAAATGTGTTTTTTATCCATTGGGATAGGGATATTAAATTCCGATTCTGTATTTTTGCATGGGTATCATTGACAGCACAATAAGTGTCCTTTTTACAGGAATCACAAAAATAAGGTATAGTTCCTATACATACTTTGTAAAATTGATATAAAAACATACGAATTTGACCTTCGATCATGGCAACAAAGGATATCAATCATTTCAACTATCTAACTGTAAATGACAAGGACAGAGCGTGGGGTTTTTTCTTGACCACTTGCGGTTTCCAAAGCATTCCGCCCTCAAAGGTCAACCCGTTCCTCAACATCCATCCGTCGTCGTACGTGTTCACGCCCAAGCGGGGTCGCATCCTGGATGAATTTCAGTTGGTGTTCGTGGTCAAAGGTTCTGGTTTCTTTGAATCGGCGCATTACCCCAGGACCATCATTGGCGCGGGAACCATCATGATGCTGTTCCCAGGCGAGTGGCACACCTATGCTCACGATGCTGAAGCCGGTTGGGATGAATATTGGGTCGGTTTCGACGGCATCAATGTTCAGAACATGGTCAAAACCGGGTTCTTCAACATCAACAATCCGGTTTTCAAGGTTGGGTTGAACGACGAGTTCATCTCGTTCTACAAATCCATCATTTCCTACGCCGAACAAGAAGCCATGGGCTACCAGCAAGTGGCTTCCAGCATTGTTCGGCACATGATGGGGTTGCTCTATTTCAAAAATCAAAACAGCCTTTTCTCCGACAAGGAAGTGGTGGAAAAAATCAATCAGGCGCGTATCCTCATTCGCGACAACATCTCCAACTCCGTTTCACCGGCCGAAATCGCGGAGCAACTGGGTCTGGGTTATTCTTGGTTCCGCAAAGCATTTAAGAAATATGCGGGGATCTCTCCGGCTCAATTTCAGTTACAAATTCGCCTTCAACGTGCCAAAGACCTATTGCTGAACACGAACCAATCGGTTTCTGAAATTGCCTATGAGCTTACGTTCGACACGCCGGGCCAGTTTTCCACCTTCTTCAGGCAGAAAGCGAACATGACCCCCAAGGAGTTCCGACGGACGGGTAGGGCCAACATGGACATTGGAGAACTGAACGATTGATTCAGCCTTTTTTCTTCTTTCGATAGTTGCTCGGCGAATCGCCCATGATTTTGGTAAAGATCCTGCTGAAGTAAAAAGGATCTTCGAATCCCATCAACATGCTGATTTGGTTCACTTTCATTTCGGAAAAATCCAAGAAATGACAGGCTTCCTGAATTTTGAGGTGGATGAAGTAATGGAACGGCGAGTAACCTGTTTTCTCTTGAAAGAGTGCCGAAAAGTGGGAGGTCGAATACCCGACATAATCCGCCAAATCCTTTAAATGCAACCGCTTTCGAACGTTTTCGCGCATAAAGTGGATGGCTTCTTCGGCAACGTCTCGTTGTTCGGAGGGTTGGTCTGAGGTATTGCCGGAGCGGTAGGCGCTCAGATACTTCAAGGTGCCGAGAAAATAAATCAAAGTGGAACTGCTGAACTCCAAATTGCTCCTGCTGTAGCCATTTTTAAGCGTGGAGAAGATTTCTTCGAACAATCGGAGCCTGTCTTCAATGCGGGAATCCTTCTCGGGCAATACCAACAAGGGCTTGTCAAAGCCTTCAGCAAAGAAGCTGGCTTGCAGCCCGTCGAAGTGAATCCAATAGATAGTCCATGATTTGGTGCTTCTGCAACCGTAGGAGTGGGCCTGGCCTTTGGGTAGGATGAACACCTGATTGGCCGTTACCTTTTGTATCTGATCGTTCAGTTCGAACCAGCCTTCACCCTCGGTGCAATAGATGAGAACATACTGGGAAGCCTCCTCTTTGGTCCGCTTCCGAAAATGGTAACTTGCTTTCGGATAAAATCCAATGTCCGTAATGTGGAGCATGGAACCCAGTTCGGTGCACTTGTATTCATCGATGACGGGTGCGGGCAAGATGACCGCGCGCTCTCCAATAAAACCACTTTTTATCCTAGCCAACGTGTTGTTCCTTCCATTTGAAATTCAAAAATAGCGGAAAGGTTTGAATAAACCCCAAAATAGTAAGATAATCCATGCTGTTCGGTAAAAAATCTATTAGGAAGGTTGTAAAATCAAGCGTACTTTGTGGTACAAATCTTAATCTATGAAATTCAACAAAACCTACTTGTTTGCCATATCGATGGTTTCAGCCATGGGCGGGCTGCTTTTCGGTTACGACTGGGTGGTCATTGGTGGCGCCAAGCCCTTCTACGAACGGTTCTTCGACATCACGGCTTCGGCCAATTTGCAGGCCTGGGCCATGAGCTGCGCCTTGATTGGTTGCGTGGTGGGTGCCGTTCTGTCCGGTGCTATCAGCGACAAGTTTGGTCGCAAGAAGCCGCTTTTGCTGGCAGCCTTTCTTTTTACCGTTGCCTCGTTGGGTACCGGCATGGCTTCCAGCTACCTCGTCTTTGTGTTGTTCCGAATGGTCGGCGGCATCGGCATCGGGCTGGCTTCCGCCCTTTCGCCCATGTACATTGCTGAAATCGCTCCCTCACATTTGCGCGGACGGTTGGTTTCCCTCAATCAGATGACCATCGTCATCGGTATTCTGGCCGCTCAGGTTGTGAACCTCCTCATTGCCGACAAAGTGCCTGCACATGCCAGCGATGCCTTTATCCGCGCTTCTTGGAACGGGCAGATGGGATGGCGTTGGATGTTTTTCGCCTGTGCCGTACCTGCATCCGCTTTTTTCCTGCTGGCGTTCACGTTGCCTGAAAGCCCTCGATGGCTGGTCAAGGCGGGCAAGCAGCAAAAAGCATTCCCCACCTTGAACAAAATTGGTGGCGAAGTGTATGCCCACGAAGAACTGGCCAACATTCAGGCCACCTTGAACGATGTTTCAGAAAAAATTGATTTCAAAGCATTATTCAACCCGAAATTCAAGGTCGTGCTGCTCATTGGTATCGTGGTGGCCGTATTTCAACAATGGTGCGGCATCAACACCGTGTTCAACTATGCGGAGGAAATCTTTACCGCAGCAGGTTACGGTGTGAGCGACACCTTGTTCAACATCGTGATTACTGGAACAGTCAACTTGGTCTTCACCATGGTCGCCATGTTCACGGTGGACAAATGGGGGCGTAAAAAACTGATGTTGTTTGGCTCCATCGGCCTGTTGGTGACCTATTTGCTGCTTGGTAGTGCCTTCTATTTCCAACTCAAAGGGGTGGCGGTGCTTTCGTTGGTCGTTTTGGCCATCGGCATTTATGCCATGTCTTTGGCGCCCATCACTTGGGTCATCCTTTCCGAAATATTTCCAAACCGAGTGCGGGGTGCTGCCATGGCCATGGCCACATTCGCCCTTTGGGTGGCCTGTTTCATCCTGACCTATACGTTTCCGCTGCTTAATAAATCGCTGGGTGCAGCTGGAACATTCTGGGTATATGCAGGCATTTGCATGCTGGGTTTCCTGTTCATCTTGGTAAAACTGCCCGAAACCAAGGGCAAAACCTTGGAGGCCATCGAGAAGGAATTAACGGAATAGTAAGCAAGAATATGAAAATCAAGTTTTGTTTCATCGTTAGCCTATTGGCGTTCCTACCGATAAACTCCATCGTATCACAAACCAGAATCAATTTGGCTGGTGAATGGCGGTTTGCCGTGGATCCGAAAGACATCGGTGTCACCGATAAATGGTTTGCCACGACATTGCCTGAAACGGTTGTTCTACCCGGTTCGATGGCTGAAAACGGCAAGGGCGACAATGTGACCATCAACACTCGGTTCACTGGCGACATTATTGACAGCTCCTATTTCAAGAGCCCCACGTACGCGAAATATCGGGAAGCGGGAAACATCAAGATTCCCTTTTGGCTTCAAGCGGTGAAATACTATGCCGGTGCAGCTTGGTACCAAAAAGAAATTACGATTCCCAAAAATTGGAAAGGTCAAAACCTAGGTTTGTTCTTGGAGCGTTGTCATTGGGAAAGTCGGGTTTGGGTGGACCAGCGGGAGGCGGGAATGCGGAATTCGCTCGGAACGGCTCACCGATATGACCTGACCCGTTTGCTGACTCCAGGAAAACATCGATTGACCATTTGTGTGGACAATCGAGTCAAGAACATTGACCCCGGCGTCAATTCACACAGCATCTCCGACCATACGCAATCGAATTGGAACGGCATCGTGGGGCAAATGTACCTTGAAGCCAGACCGCTCGTGCGAATCACCTCCATTCAGGTCTTTCCGGATATCAAAAACAAGCGAATTAGCGTTCGGGTCACCATCAGCAATCCAGCGAAAAAAAGCATCCCGGTCGCACTTGGCCTTTCTGTTGCCGGCTTGAGCTCCAATCCTGGAACCTCGACCGATTTTGATGTTGCAGAAGGGGAAAATACGAAAGAAATCAACTTCGACATGGGTAATCAATTCAAGTGCTGGAGCGAGTTTCATCCCGATTGTTACACCTTGGAGGTTCGCTTGAACGATAAACGCGCCGGCACGTTCGATACTCAATCGACTTCCTTCGGGATGCGAGAATTCAAGGTTGTTGGAAAACAAATCTGCATCAACGGCAAACCCGTTTTTCTGCGAGGCACGCTGGAATGCGCCATTTTCCCGAAAACCGGCTACCCGGCGACGGATGAGACCGCTTGGTTGCGCATTTTCAAGATTTGTCGGGCACATGGCCTGAACCACATGCGTTTCCACTCCTGGTGTCCCCCCGAAGCCGCCTTCAGCGCCGCCGATAAAACGGGTTTCTACCTGCAGGTCGAATGTTCCTCCTGGGCAAACCAATCGACGACGCTCGGAGATGGGAAGGCATTCGATACGTATTTGTACGAAGAAAGTGAGCGAATGGTCCAGGCATACGGCAACCATCCTTCCTTTTGCATGATGGCCTATGGCAACGAGCCGGCCGGAGCCCATAAGGACGCGTTTTTGGCTTCCTTTGTCCGTTTTTGGAAGGAAAAAGACTCCAGACGAATTTACACCTCCGCTTCCGGTTGGCCGAACTTGTCAGTGAACGACTACCTGAGTGCCTCTGAGCCACGCATTCAGCACTGGGGAGAAGGATTGGGCAGCATCATCAATGCCCAAGCACCTTCCACCAATTTCGATTGGTCCTCGTACATTCAAAAATTCAACCAGCCCATGGTGAGCCATGAAATCGGACAATGGTGTGTCTATCCGAACTTCAAGGAAATCACGAAATACAATGGTGTGCTCAAAGCCAAGAACTTTGAGATCTTTAAGGAAACATTGAAGGAACACGGCATGGAACAATTGGCCGACAGCTTCCTGCTCGCATCCGGAAAATTGCAGGCGCTTTGCTACAAAGCCGATATCGAAGCGGCACTCCGTACCAAAGGCTTCGGCGGTTTTCAACTGCTCGACTTGCACGATTTCCCCGGACAAGGAACGGCGCTGGTCGGCGTGTTGGACCCCTTCTGGGATGAAAAAGGGTACATTACCCCTCAAGCGTACAAGCAGTTCTGTAATTCAACCGTGCCATTGGCTCGTATGAAAAAGCTCATTTACACCAACGACGAACCATTTGATGCTATGGCTGAACTCGCCAATTTTGGTGAGGATACGCTTTTCGGATGCACCCCTCAGTGGAAAGTTACGGACGAAAACGGAGCGGTTGTTCGACATGGAACGTTGAATCGAATGGACCTTCCAATTGGGAATGGGATTGCATTGGGCGAGGTCTCCTTCTCGTTGGCCGATCGCACCAAACCCGAAAAGTTGACGTTTGAACTAACGGTTGACCGTTTTAAAAACAGTTGGAATTTTTGGGTGTATCCTGCAAAGAAGGAACTCATTCCAGGCGCGGACCAAATTCGTATGGCTGAACGCATCGATGATGGAACCCTCGATTTCCTGAAAAAAGGAGGGAAAGTGTTGCTAAGCTTGAAGAAAGGGACATTGTCCGCCGAATGCGGTGGGAAAATCCAGATTGGCTTCTCCAGCATCTTTTGGAATACGGCCTGGACCAGCGGTCAAGCGCCACACACCCTTGGCGTGCTGGTTGATCCGAACCATCCGGCACTTGCCGATTTTCCGACGGAAGACCACAGCGATTGGCAATGGTGGGATGCCATGAGCCATTCGGGTGCCATGGACCTCAGCGCATTCCCCGCCACCATCAAACCGATTGTCCGCGTCATCGATGATTGGTTTACAAACCGTCCCTTGGCGCTCATTTTTGAGGCGAAGGTTGGTCAAGGGAAATTGTTGGTCTCCAGCATTGATTTTTATCAAACGATGGAGGCTAGGCCGGAAGCGCAGCAAATGCTTCATAGTCTGAAAAAATACATGTCAGGCAGCCTTTTTAACCCAACGACCGAACTGTCGGAGGTTCAACTAAAAAAACTGACCACTAATAACTTATGAAAACGATGAGTGTACATGCCTGGCAGGAGGATGTTGTCATTCCGACCTACGAAATCGGGAAATCGGAGAAGAATCCCCTATTTTTGGAAAAACGCGTCTATCAAGGCAGCAGCGGGGTGGTGTATCCCTACCCGGTAGTCGAGAAAATTGAGGACGAGAAGCACGATAAGGTGTATAAAGCCGTGTTTCTGGAAAACGAGTACATTAAAGTGATGATATTGCCTGAACTCGGGGGTCGGGTTCAAATGGCGTACGACAAGATCAAGAACCGCCACTTCATTTATTACAACCGGGTCATCAAGCCTGCGCTGGTTGGTTTGACAGGGCCGTGGATTTCGGGCGGCATCGAGTTCAACTGGCCTCAGCACCACCGCCCCAGCACGTTTTTGCCGGTGGGACACACCATCGAGCAAAATGCCGATGGCAGTGTGACCGTCTGGGTGAGCGAAAATGAAAAGATGTTTCACCAAAAAGGGATGGCTGGATTTACGCTGCATCCTGGCAGGGCTTATTTGGAAATCAAAGGAAAGCTGTACAATCCCACTCCGGTACCGCAGACCTTCCTTTGGTGGGCAAACCCTGCCGTTGCGGTGAACGACCACTATCAATCGGTTTTTCCGCCGGACGTCCACGCTGTGTTCGACCATGGAAAAAGAGATGTTTCCACTTTTCCCATAGCGACGGGCACGTATTACAAGGTGGATTATTCGGCCGGGGTGGATATTTCGAACTACAAGAACATTCCGGTACCGACTTCGTACATGGCCATCAACTCGGAATTCAACTTCGTGGGTGGGTATGAGAACGATACCAAGGCCGGTGTGCTGCACGTAGCCAGCCATCATGTTTCGCCGGGCAAGAAGCAATGGACCTGGGGGAATGGCGATTTCGGCAAAGCATGGGACCGAAATTTAACGGACGAAGACGGCCCGTACATCGAGCTGATGGCCGGCGTTTACACGGACAATCAGCCCGATTTCAGCTGGTTGCAGCCATATGAGGAAAAGTCGTTCACGCAATATTTTTTGCCGTACCGCGAATTGGGGGTGGTAAAGAATGCCTCGCAGGACCTCTTGTTGAACATCGACAAGGAAGGCAACAAGGCGATTATCCGGGTATTTGCTACGTCCTTGCAAAAGAATGTCCGGTTGGTGCTGGAGGGTTATTTGAACGAACCTATGGATATTTTCCCGGAATTGGTGGTGGAACGCGAGGTCGTGGTTGGCAAAGTGCCTCTGAGTGAGCTGAAGCTGACTGTTTTTGCTGAAAACGGTCGCGAGTTGCTCAGCATCAAGCCTTCAGCAATTAAAGAACGGCCGTTGCCCGAAGCGGCGAAACCGGCGCTTGCTCCTGAGGAAACGCCTACCTGTGAACAGTTGTACCTCACTGGCTTGCACATCGAGCAATACCGACATGCCACCTACAAGGCGACCGATTATTATTTGGAAGCGCTGCGGCGTGATCCGTCCGATGTTCGGAACAACAACGCCATGGGGCTTTGGTTGCTGCGACGGGGAAAGTTCGCCGAATCGGAGCCGTATTTTCAGGCGGCCATCGATACGCAGTTGCAGCGGAACCCCAATCCATACGACGGCGAGCCGCGCTACAATTTGGGTCTTGCTTGCCAGTATCAAGGAAAAAACAAGGAAGCCTACGACGCTTTTTACAAATCGTGTTGGAATGGGGCGATGCAGGATGCCGGCTATTTCGGTTGCGCTCAGATTTCCAGTTTGCAGAGCAATTGGACCGAGGCTTTGTACGAAGTGGAGAAATCGCTCATTCGGAATGCGCACAACCACAAGGCTAGAGCCCTAAAAACTGCAATTTTGCGAAAACTTGGCCGAAAGAAGGAGGCCTTGGCTTGGATCGAGGAGTCTTTGAAGATTGACTTGTTCAATTTCGGCTGCCGGTTTGAGAAGCATCTGTTGCTGAACACCTCGGAATCGTTGTTGGAGTTGCAGTCGATCATGGCCGGTGAGATTCACAATTATGAGATAGTTGCCTTGGATTACATTGCCGCGGGCTTGTACAAGGAGGCTGAACGCCTATTGAAAGCGGGCATCGGCGATTGTGCTACTACTCCCATGACGTATTATTACCTGGGCTGGGCCTTGTTTTTGGATGGCCGGGACTGCAGTGAAACCTTTGTTCAAGCCGCTGAGCATGCGCCGGACTTTTGCTTTCCCAATCGCCTGGAAGCCATTTTGGCGCTGGAGTGCGCGCAAAAGCAACAACCAATGGATGCTAAGGCGCCCTATTATCTGGGCAATTTGTGGTACGACAAGCGTCAATACGAAGAAGCAATTGCCTGTTGGGAGAAATCGGCCCTGTCGGATGCCCGATTCCCCACCGTTTACCGAAATTTGGCGCTTGCCTATTTCAACAAACGCCAGGAGCCGATCAAAGCCAGAAAATGCTTGGAACGGGCGTTCGAACTCGACCCGAAGGACGCTCGGGTCTTTATGGAACTGGATCAGTTGTACAAGCGCATCGGGCGTCCGCATGAGGAGCGGCTGAGTTTTTTGGAGTTGAATCTGAACTTGGTGGAACAACGGGATGACGTCTATTTGGAATGGGCAACTCTGTGCAACCAGAACGGCAATTACCTCAAAGCGAAAGCGTTGATTGATGCGCGTCAGTTTCACCCGTGGGAAGGTGGTGAAGGGAAGGTTTCAGCCCAATACCAACTTTGTCGCATTGAATTGGCCAAGGAATTGATTCATGAGAATAACTGCAAGGAGGCCATCGACTTGCTGATGCAATGCTTGGAATACCCGCACAATCTGGGTGAGGGCAAGCTGTATGGCACGCACGAAAATGAGGTAAACTATTGGCTGGGCTGTGCTTATGAGCAGTGTGGGCAGTACGATAAAGCCTGTTCGTATTGGGAATTGGCCAAGGAAGGAAATGCCCTACCTGCAGCGGCCATTTTCTACAACGACCAGAAGCCGGACAAGATTTTCTATCAGGGCTTGGCATTGCAGAAGCTGGGACGGAATGCCGAAGCTTTAAACCGTTTCAATGCCTTGATCACGTATGGGGAGGAACACATGAACGATGCCATCAAGCTGGATTATTTTGCTGTTTCACTGCCCGATTTGCTTATATGGGACGACGACTTGACCTACCGAAACAAAATCCATTGCCACTATTTGCTTGGTTTGGGTGCGTTGGGACTGGGTGATTTGGCCAAAGCAAAAAAACAGCTGGCGGAGGCTGCCAATATGGATGTGAACCATCAAGGCGTACAGGTGCATTTAAATATGGTCGGTAAACAATAAGTTGGTTATGAAAAAAAAGCTGGTCGTTGTCGTTTGCTTCATTCTTATTTTTTCCTGCGTTCAGTCAATCTGCGCTCAGGCGAATTATTCCATCGATGTCACCAAGGTTCAGACCAGTGTGATGCGTGGACATTTAAATTTGGGCGGTCGAAACCTCCAGGGCGACAGCATCGGGGTTACGAGCTTTTACTTGGAACGCAATGGGCAGCCATTCATCCCGGTAATCGGTGAGTTCCATTTCAGCCGATATCCAAACCAGTATTGGAACGAGGAACTCCAGAAAATGAAGGCGGGCGGCATTACGACCGTGGCGACGTATATTTTTTGGAACATGCACGAGTTCAAGGAAGGCGTGTTCGATTGGTCTGGCGATTTGGACGTGAGGCGTTTCACGGAACTTTGCGCGCAGAATGGATTGAGCGTATTGATGCGCATCGGGCCCTTCGCCCATGGCGAAATGCGCAACGGTGGGCTGCCCGATTGGTTGTACGGCCGTCCCATCGATGTTCGGAGCAACGATAAGACGTATTTATTTTATGCCAACCGGTTGTATCAGGAAATAGGCAAGCAGCTGAAAGGGATGATGTTCAAGGATGGAGGCCCTGTCATTGGGGTTCAGCTGGAAAACGAATACCAACATTCGTCCGGACCTTGGGGCTTTACCTATCAAGACGCTCCGAGCGAACGGACGGTGGCTGGGCGCGACCGGAAAATCAATCAAGTAGGCGTGGGCATTAACGACCAAGGCAATGAATTTGCCGATGTGGGGCGCGACCACATGAAAACACTCAAGCAACTGGCCATCAAGGCGGGGTTGGTGGCACCCATCTACACGGCGACCGGTTGGGGTTTCGCCACCATCGTCGAAAATGGCTCCATTCCGGTCATGGCGGGTTACGCGTACCCGTTTTGGGTGCCGGGCAACAAGCCGAGTCCGTTCTATCTGTTCAAAAATATCCAGCAAAAGCCCGATTATGCACCTGTGAGCTACGACGTGAACCTCTATCCATCCATGGCGGCTGAACTCGGTACGGGAATGGCTGTGACGTATTCCCGCCGGCCGCGCGTGCCCGGAGAAAGCTTCTTGCCCTTGATGGTTCGAACGGTGGGCAGCGGTACGAATGGCTTGGGCTACTACATGTACCATGGTGGCACGACGCCCTCCATCGGTAATTTCTTTATGGCCGAAGGCGCTGGGTTGCAGAACAAATCGTATGATTATCAGGCACCCATCGGAGAGTATGGCTTAACAAGCAGCGGTTTTTACAGCCTCAAACGCATCAATCAGTTCCTGAAAAGCTTCGGAAACGACTTGGCACCGCTTTACCCGGTCATACCCGTGACCAACGATAGCATTAAGTCCGAAGACACGCGAACCCTGCGTTATTCCGTTCGAAGCGATGGCAATAAAGGCTACCTGTTCCTGCAAAATTTTCAAGACCATGTCATCATGAGCGACTTGAACGATCTGAAAATAAACATCGCGACCAAATCGGGGAACATTTCCTTCCCTGAAACCGGTGCATTCACCTTGAAAGCTGGTTTATCAGCCATTTTTCCCTTCAACGTCACGTACGATGGACTGGCACTCCGCATGTCAACCGTTCAGCCTTATTGTCGGTTTTCGAATGACCACAAACCGTATTATGTGATGACTTCCATCGACGGAATCGCTCCGGAAATGGTTTTCAAGGGCAACGTGAAAGCGACTGGTACCGGCATTCGTGTCTTCAAGCGGAACGGAAACACCGTTGTATCGTTGGCCGCTGGTGCTCGGTGCGAATTCCAAGCAAAAGGCGTCTCGTTCCTTATCCTTCCCGCCCAAGACACCGAGCATGCGTATCTAATCGGGAAGGCAGGGGCTGAACACGTGGTCATCAGTGAAGCGTTGGTTTTGGAAGACCAGTCTGAACTAACGTTACTCAGCAAGAACGAATCCCAATTCGATATGGCAGTTTACCCAACTTGTGGCACGATTTCCTCCCCGGATGCGACAGAAATCCTTTCTAAGCCCACCATTCAACATTTGGGCGAATGGAGCGTTGGCGTATCCAAAGAGGAACCCACCCTCAAACTTCTGCAAGCCGACAACGCTCATTTCGTCCTGAAAGCCGGAAGTGTGGATCTATCCAAGTTGAACGACCTGTTCATCACCTTCGATTATCGAGGCGACCGAGGCATCTGCATGATGAACGGTGAGCTGCAAACCGACGACCTGTACACGAGCAAGCCTTGGACCATCGGCTTAAAACGCTATCAGCAAGCCTTGAAAACCAACGACATGTACTTCTATTTCGTGCCCATGCAAAAGGATGCGCCGTATTTGAGCTACCTTGACAAAGAAGTCGTGCCCGATTTCAGCAAGCAAAAAAGTTTTCTGGAAGTGAAGCAGCCGACGGTGACGGTGGAATACAAAGTAACAATCAAACTCCTTGATTTGAAACCTATTGGAGATAAATGATTCTCAATATGGAGAATTTACCCAAGTAATAAGGAGATACGATCTGTCGTTATCGCCTCAGCATGTAAAAAGTATTGCTTCCAAACTGCATGGTGTTGAATATGACGAACCCTTTCTTTTTATAGATTTCCACATTGCGAGCGTTTGCAGTTTCAAGATACAAAGGGATATTCTCCATTTCCATCCGTTCTATCATTGGGTTCATCAAAGAGCTAGCTAGGCCAATGCCTTGAGCTTCGGGTAATACACCAATCATATATAATTGGAAGTAACGTTGGTGCTTTGGATAAAAGTCGTGAATTTTTTTACCAGCTGTGAGCGCTCTGATCGTTGATCTTAACCCAACATGAAAAAGAAACGATAAATTCCTAACAATAAAACGAAATGTAAATTTTTCCCTCTTGTCGGAGTTCCATAAGGCGACAGCCTTGTTATCATCGCTTATATAGATTTCGCCCCTTTCCAACGATTCACCGAAAACATATTCTACCAGCGTTTTCAGCTTGTTTTTCTTCTTGCTTTGTGCTACTAGCCAATTGACGTGCGGGTCTTTTTCAAAAGACGCAGTAAGAATTTCGACAACAGTATTCTTGTCATTATGGTTTGCTTTTCTCATTGTACTTATCTCATTAGGAATCACCTTGCAAAGGTGTGGCATTCCAAACATGATTCCTTTGACAAATGTCAAAAAGTGCAACGGGTCAAGCTTTTGTTCTAATTCGGCTAAGTGTTTCCTGAGAAATTCCCAAGTAAGAAGCGATATGGCCTAAAGGCGCTCTCTGTAACAGTGTTGGCTGTTGACTGGACAACTCATGGTAGCGCTCTGATGCCGTTTGGAATTGAAAGGACATGGTTCTTGCCATCAGTTCAACATAGTATTTTTCCGTCAGTATCCTGCCCATAATGTTGAATTCGGGAAATTGTCGATAGAGAAGTTGCAGGTTTTCATAACGAATGGAATAGAGTACACTGTCTTCAAGTATTTCAACACTTTCATAACTTGGCATCTGGCTGACAAAAGAATAGAAAGGTGTTGAAATATCATTTTCCATGGCGAACCATGAAGTGATGTCTTTGCCATTTTGGTAAAAGTATCCTCTGGCGAAACCCTTTGTCATAAAATATAGGTGCTTGCATATTTCTCCCTCTTTCAGAAGTCGGGTACCTCTCTTCGGTTGAATCTGAATAAGTATTTCAGCCAATAGTTCTTTAGCAGGGTCACTTATTTTTACATATGCATTTAATCGATCAATAATGCTTTGCACGTTTTTGTCCTGAATGACGAGCCTATAACTTGTAATTTGTCGGTGCATCAAATTTATAAACAAAATCAACAAAAAAACCTGCTGAAACCAATAAAAGTTTAGCAGGTTGGGTGTAGCCTCGCCGGGAATCGAACCCGAATCTAAAGTTTAGGAAACTTCCGTTCTATCCATTGAACTACAAGGCCATCCGTTTTTTCTTCAGTAAAATGATTTCTAGAAGAAAGCGCCGGCAAAAATAGCGTTTTTTTGCGTTACTTTGCATCCCTATACCTTTAAAAGATGAAACATTTCGGTATTGACGAGGCGGATTTGAAGAAAGTCCTGGCTGTGGCGCTCGAGAAGGGTGGCGATTATGCCGACTTGTTTTTTGAGCATGCATTCAACAATTCGCTCGGTTTGAGAGATGGGGAGGTCAACTCCACGTTTTCCGGCATCGACTATGGAATGGGCGTTCGCGTGCTTTCGGGTGACCAAACGGGCTATGCCTACGTGGAAAGTACCGAACTCCCTGACATGCTGAAGGCAGCCCAGACAGCTGCCCGCATCGCCAATGCCTCAGTTAGTGGCAACACCCTGAATCTGAGCCATGAAATCAAGCCGAAAAACCATTACCGCATCCAACAATCCTGGGAAGACATCAGCCTGAAGCAACGCATTCCGTTCGTTCAGAAACTCAACGACCGCATTTTTGAGATTGACGAACGGGTGGACAAAGTGATGGTGAGCCTCTCCGACAGCTCCACCCACGTGCTTTTTGCCAATTCCGAGGGCATTTGGTACGAAGATTTCCGCCCCATGGTTTCCCTTTCCGCCGTTTGCGTGATGAAAGAAAACGGCGTGTACGAAAATGGCCGAGCCGCGCGTTCGTTCCGAATGGGATTCGAGTTCCTCACCGATGCCCTCATTGAAGAAATAGCCCAAGAAACAGTGGCTGAAACCGTGGTCTTGTTTGACGCCATCAAGCCCAAAGGGGGTGAAATGCCAGTAGTGTTTGGAGCAGGGGGTTCAGGCATATTCCTGCACGAAGCCATCGGACATGCATTCGAAGCCGATTTCAACCGAAAAGGCACGTCGATATTCTCCGACATGCTCCATAAAAAGATTTGTGCCGACTTTATCAATGTGGTGGACGATGGAACCATTCCCTACAACCGAGGTTCGCTGAACATCGACGATGAAGGTGTGTTGGGGCAGAAAACGTATATCGTGCGCAACGGGGTGCTGGATTCTTACCTGCACGACCGCATCAGCGCCAAACATTACGGCATTCAGCCCACCGGCAACGGCAGGCGCGAGTCGTTCCGACATGTGCCCTTACCGCGCATGCGTGCCACCTACATGGAAAACGGGAATGCCACCGAGGAGGAAATGATCGCTTCCGTGAAAAAAGGCGTATTTGTGGACTCGTTCACCAACGGGCAAGTCCAGATCGGTGCCGGCGACTTCACCTTTTTTGTCAAGTCGGGCAGACTCATCGAGAACGGCAAATTGACCACGCCCATCAAGGACATCAACATCATCGGCAACGGGCCCAAGGCGCTCGCCGACATGAGCATGGTGGCCAGCAACTATAAAATGGACGACGGCACCTGGACCTGCGGCAAGGACGGCCAAAGTTGCCCGGTCACCTGCGGGATGCCTTCAGCACTGGTTCGCAAACTCACCGTCGGTGGCGACAATTAACCACGAGTAGCCATGATCTCCAACGAATACAAGGAATTAGCCCGCTGGGCAATGGATGAATGTCTGAAACAAGGGTGTCAAGCCGTTCGGTTGTACATTTACTCGGGCACGAACACCGACTTTGATGTCCGCGACAAGAAGCTGGACAAATTGCAGCAATCGTCCGAGAACCAGTTGGTTTTCAACATCTACCTGGACGGCCGTTATGGCTCTTTTTCCACCAATCGGATGGAGAAGGCTGAAATCGGCAAGTTCATCGTAAATGCGGTGGAATCGGTGCGCTACCTGGCTGCCGACAACTGCCGACAGCTACCGGACGCTTCCCGTTATTACCAAGGCGGAATGCCCGACTTGGACCTTTGCGATGAAACCCTGAACACGATTTCGCCCGATGAGAAATTACGGTTGGCGTATGATGCCGCCGAAGAAATATTGGGTTCGGACGAACGCATCCTTTCGGTGCAATCCTCGTACAGCGACGGTGATTCGTTCAGCTACACGCTTGCCAGCAATGGCTTCGAAGGGGAAAGCGCCCACAGCTATTTCTCACTTTCCGTCAGCGTTTCCGTAAAAGGCGAGGGAGAAGCCCGCCCAGAATCGTATTGGTACGACCAAGCGCTTTCCTGGAACGATTTGCAAAAGACGGGCATCGGCAAGATTGCCTTGGAACGCACGTTGGAGAAATTGGGGCAACAGAAAGTCGCGTCGGGAACCTACCCCATGCTGGTGGACAACCTGAATGCCGGAAGATTGCTCGGCCCAGTGCTTTCAGCTCTGAATGGAAATGCCCTGCAGCAAAAGAATTCTTTCTTGATGGACAAGCTTGGCGAACGGGTGCTTTCGGACAAGGTGACCATTCTGGACAACCCGCATATGCCTCACAGCTTCGGTGCCCGCTATTTCGACAACGAAGGCGTGGCCACCCAAAAACGGTTCATCTTTAACAAAGGTGTGCTCGAAACCTATTTCATCGACACCTACAATGCGTTGAAGATGGAGGTGGAACCTACCATCAGCAGCATCTCTCAACTGGTTTTGGAAAACGGTGAACGATCGTTGGAAGAAATGGTGGCAACGATGGAACGCGGCATCTTGGTGACTGGGTTCAATGGCGGCAACAGCAACAGTACGTCTGGTGACTTCTCATTCGGCATTGAAGGGTTCCTGATAGAGAACGGGAAACGGGTTCAGCCGATATCGGAAATGAACGTGACCGGCAACTTGCTGACACTCTGGCAGAATTTGGAGGAAATAGGAAACGATCCGCGGCTGAACAACGCGTATCAGATTCCCTCCTTGCTGTTCAATGATGTGGATTTCAGCGGATTATAAAATTAAAGATATGAAAATCAAGGTGCTGATGGCATTTTTGCTGGTAGGAGCATCCTTATATGCTACATCCAACCAGTTTGTAATGGTTTCGCACGAAAAAGCGAGCCCCATTGTCTTGGCAACGCCGACCAATCCGGTCAGACAAGCTGCCGCGTTGCTGGTGGGTGATGTGAAGGCTGTTTCGGATGCCACTCCGACAGTTTCCGAAGACCTTTCCATCCTGAAGAAAGCATCCAATGCCGTGTTAGCCGGTATACCTGGAACCAATAAGCAGTTCGACAAGCTGCTTAAGCAACATAAAATAGATGTCACTGCAATGAAGGGTGCATGGGAGTCGTATCGGATTCAAACGGTTTCGACCGGCAAGAAGAAGGTGCTGCTGGTCATTGGATCGGATGCCTTGGGCACCGCCTATGGTTTGTTGGAGATTTCTCGCCAAATCGGGGTTTCGCCCTGGATCTGGTGGGCGGACGCCACGCCGGCGCACCGAAGCGAAGTGACCCTACCGGCTGGATTCCTGAAAGAGGACAAACCTTCTGTTCAGTTCCGCGGCATTTTTTTGAACGACGAGGACTGGTGCCTGATGCCTTGGGCTACTGAAACGGTGGATCCGAAGAGTGCCAAGGGGGATATTGGTCCAAAGGCGTATGAACGTATTTTTCAAATGTTGCTCCGCCTGAGAGCCAACATCATCTGGCCAGCCATGCACGGTTGTACGGTGGCTTTCTATGCCGTGCCCGGAAATGCGGAGATGGCTGCCAAATACGGCATCTACGTGGGCACTTCCCACTGCGAGCCACTCATGCGCAACAACGTAGGCGAGTGGGATGAAAAAACCATGGGCGATTACGATTACACCACCAACGCCGCCAAAGTGAAGCAATACTGGACAGACCGCGTGCTGGCTTCCATGGGTACGCCATGCGTGTACACGGTGGGCATGCGCGGTATCCACGACGGCAAGATGGAGGGCGCCAATTCCATTACCGAACAGCGCGATTTGCTGGAAAAAGTGCTGGTGGATCAACGCCAAATCCTAAGTGACGGCTTGAAGAAACCCATCACGGACATTCCCCAGGTGTTCATCCCCTACAAGGAAGTGCTCGATGTCTACGATGCCGGCCTGAAAGTGCCCGAGGACGTCACGCTGATGTGGTGCGACGACAACTACGGCAACATCACACGGCTGAGCAATGCCGAGGAGCAGAAGCGAAGCGGCGGTTCGGGCATCTATTACCACGTGTCTTATTGGGGTCGCCCGCACGATTACCTTTGGCTGGCCACGACTTCGCCGGCACAGATTCAGTTTGAGATGACCCGTGCCTGGGAACAGAATGCCCGCAAGATCTGGGTGCTCAACGTGGGAGACATCAAACCGGCTGAATACTTGATTGAATATTACCTGGATTTGGCCTGGAATGTGGGCAAACCAGCAAAACCCGCCTTTGCCTCCTTGAAGGAACCGCCCTATGCCGACCACCTGCAAGCCTTTATGCAGCGGGAATTCGGTGCTGAAAACGCGGTTCGGCTGAGTCACATCATGCAGACGTATTACCACTTGGCCAACCAGCGCAAGCCTGAATTCATGGGCTGGAGCCGTGTGGAAGAATCGGCCTACCCAGGCGGAAAATCGCCGGTGGTGGATACCGAGTTCAGTCCAGAAGAGGCGGAAGCTCGTGTTCAGGCATATGCCAACATCGAGGGTCAAGTGCGTTCCATCAATGAAAGTTTGACGGGCTCCAAGCGGAATGCGTTTTTTGAACTGGTGTTTTATCCGGTGGTGGCGGCTTCGATGCACAACCAAAAGATTTTGTACGCGCAGATGGCGCGCCAAGCCGAAGCGGCCAATTTGCCGGAAACGGCTTCCAAGTTCGCGGCAGCCAGCATTTTCGCCTATCAGGAAATCAAGCGGCTCACGGTCGTTTACAATTCGGACATTGCCAATGGGAAATGGAACCTGTACATGAACGACCATCCGCGGGATTTGAATGTTTTCAAGGAACCGGTTTTGCCGGAACGACTCAAGAATGTCACCCCGAAAGCGATTTTGCACACGAGCGCCGTTTTGAGGAGTGTCGCTGTGGATGCATTGCAAGAATCGAATCAGCGGGTTTCGTTCCCGGCTTCCATTGCAAGGCCCGATGCACGGCCTTCCGGCTTGGGTCACAGCCTTTCGGCCATCCGCTTGAAAAAAGGCGATGTGTTGAACTACACTTTTACGACGACTTCGGGTGGTAATGCGGAGCTTTGCGTCTGCACCTTGCCGAACTTTGCCGATGATGGTGGTGCGTTGCGCTACGAATTGGAGCTGAACGACGGCAACCCCTTCCGCATCAATACGGAGACGCAGGGACGAAGCGAAGCCTGGAAGCTCCGTGTGCTGCGCAATCAATCGGTGGTGCGCATCAAACTGAGTGACCTCAAGCCTGGGGTTCAGACATTGAAACTTACTGCCTTGGACGACGATGTGGTGGCCGATCAGATTATGCTGGACTTCAATCCGGACCGAAAAGGCTATTTATTGCCGGGCATTCCATTGGTTCAGTAGCTCATGGCGCATTCAGACATACGGACGTATACGTTTGCGGAAGCTTCAGACCATCCGGGAGGCTTCCTGCTGAAATCGTTGGAGGAGGTTTACAACGGCCCCACCTTGGAATCGGAACGTCCGCACCGGCACGATTACTACGCCATCCTGTTCATCGAAAAGGGGAACGGCATTCATTATGTGGATTTTCAGGAGTACCCGGTCAACGACGGGCAGGTGTTTTTCCTGATGCCCGGGCAGATGCACCAGTTGCTATTTTTTGCCCAGCCCAAGGGCTACCTCATCGCATTCACGGAGGAGTTTCTGGTGACCAACGCCATTTCCCAGAAAATGATCGACGATTTGTACCTGTTCAACGAATACGGCATCTCGCCGCCCTTGGCATTGAGCGATTCGCAAATGCCCGCCTATCAGCAGGTATTTGACCAGATGAAGTTTTTCTCGGAAAGGGTGGGGCGGTACAACACGGAGGCCCTCGCATCGTTGGTACAATTGTTTCTGGTGTTGAGCAACAATCATTGCTCCATCCGCAAGGAGGACAATACGCAGTTGCTGGAAAGTGGCAATACGCTGCTGCGGGCGTTTCGGAACTTGCTGAACAAACAGTATGCCGTAGAACATCAGGTTTCGGGCTATGCCGATGAGATTGCGGTGACGGCCGATTATCTGAACAAGATCGTGAAGAACTTGACCGGGGTTTCAGCCAAGGAGCATATTCAGAATAAACTAGTGCTGGAGGCCAAAAGGGCCTTGGTTTTCACGGATGTGAGCAACAAGGAACTGGCTTTTTCGTTGGGCTTCGAGGAGGCTGCGCATTTCAACAACTTTTTCAAGAAAATGACAGGCCTGTCGCCGGGCGAATTCCGCTCTGGATCGCGTTCAGGCGCAAAATAACGGATTTTTGCATTCATTCCCCTGATTTCTATCCTTTTCGAGGCAGTAACACGCCGTACTTTTGCAATACTAAAATAAACGTACTGCAAAATGAAAACAATACTGCACACTGCAAACTCCAGAGGACATGCCAATCATGGTTGGCTGGATTCCTACCATACCTTCAGTTTTGCGAACTACTACAACCCCGAACGGGTGCATTTCGGCATGCTTCGGGTGCTTAACGACGACCAGGTGGCCGGTGGGGAAGGTTTCAGCCAACATTCGCACGACAACATGGAAATTATTTCCATTCCGCTGGAAGGCAGGGTGGAGCATAAGGACAGCATGGGCAACGACACGCAGATCGCGGTTGGCGAAATCCAGGTGATGAGTGCCGGAACGGGCATTTTCCACAGCGAATTCAATCCAGATCCGGTTAATCTCGCGAAGTTCCTGCAAATTTGGGTTTTCCCGGCTCAACGGAACACCAAGCCGCGCTACAGCCAGATTTCGCTCGAAGGACTGGCAAAACCCGACAGCTTGTACCAAATCGTTTCCCCCAATGCCGACGACGATGGTGCCTGGATTGGCCAGCAAGCTTGGTTCCACATGGGCAACCTGTCGAAAGGTTGGGAAGGCAACTACGCGTTCAAGGGCAGCAACACAGGCGTTTATGCGTTCGTACTCGAAGGCAAGGTCACGATAAACGGAACAACCTTGAGCCGTCGCGACGGACTGGGCATTTACGAAACAAACCATCTCGATATCCGTTCGGATGAAGCCTCCAACATCCTATTGATGGAGGTGCCGATGGATGCAAACACAAACAAATAAACAATTACTCTTATGAAAGCAATCAAATCTTTTTTCGCTACGGATTCCAAATCCTATGCTTTGTTACTCGTTCGTTTGGCACTGGGTGTCGTCATTTTGCCGCACGGCATGCAAAAAGCCTTGGGCATGTTCGGAGGTTACGGCATCGAAGGCACGCTCGGATTTTTCGGATCAATGGGCTTGCCCGTGGTTCTCGGCGTTTTAGTCATCTTGGCTGAATTCGTGGGTCCGATCGGTGCAATTTTGGGTCTTGGTACCCGCTTCATGGCTTTCGCCATCGGTATTGAAATGGCCGGTGCCATGATTCTGGGCGGACACATCCACAACGGATTCTTCATGAACTGGTTCGGCAACCAACCGGGCGAAGGCATCGAATACTTTATTTTGGTGTTGGGTTCTGCTTTGGCTTTGACCATCGCCGGTGGTGGCAAATGGTCCGTGGACTCCTTTATCTCCAAAAAGCTCAAGTAAATACTTCCTGCAAAACGGCCAACGATTTGATGGTTGGAAATTCGGTCAGATGCATTCGGTAATAGTTCATCATCTGACTCAGAATTTCCAACCGTTCGTTGTGACCGAAGCGGAAAGCTGCCAAGTTGTCAAAATTCATCCGCATCAATTGGGCGAAATCTGTTGCCTGCTCCGGGCTAAGCCAGGCGTTGTGAAAGGGCCGCATCTGAACGAAACAACCTCCTTGGAGGTCGAAGTACCAGTTCGGAAGCTGCCCTTCCACGTTGGGGTAAAATCCCAGGTAGCGGGTCAGCTTGATGAGGAAGACGAGGTGGAAGTTGGCCAAGCCTTTTTCGCACAGATCCAGGAATTGGACGGAGCGGAGCAGGTAGTCGAACATGGCCGGATTCTTTTCGGCTTCGCGTAGGGAACGGTACAGCACCTCGGCCAGAAACAAAGCAATGGTGTTTTTGACCGCATCGGTGGGAATGCCGGTGAACGGGTAGATGGAACGAACCTCCTTGATGCGCTGCAGCGAACGGTTCCCGTGATGGTCGGCCTCGATTTCGACCAAGGAAAGAGGTTGGAAAAAAGCGGCCCTCAAGGAGGACTTCTTGCTGTGCGACTTGGTGACCAGGTAGCTTATTCGGCCGAAATCTTCGGTGTAGAGGTGCACGATGTTGGTCGAATCGTTGTACGACTGACAGTGCAGAACGATGGCTTTGACCTTGACCAGCATGGTGTTTAGAACGAAACGGAACCGCCAACCACCGCCGTGAAGCCATGAACGGGGTAACCGCTGTAAACCTGGTAACGTTGGTCGAGCAGGTTGTTCACGTGCATGAAAATGCCCACTTCCTTGCTCATCTTGTAATTGGCGCCAAAGCTCAGGTCGTTGATGGGATCCAGGCTGGTGCAAAAGGCGGTGCCCGTCGGCGCGTAGCGAAGTGCCTCCAGGCGGTAGTCTGCAAAGAGCGAGAGTTTGTCCACGGGCTTCACATCAGCGCGCATCCGGGCTTCCACGCCGGGTTTGTACCACGCTTTCCGGCCGTTGGCAGCCAATTGTGCGTCAATAACGGCATCGCCGCTTGAATTCGAATAGGCGTTGTATCGAACGCTACCCAAAATGGTGAGCACGTTTTCGACGGAATATTCGCCATTCAACTCCACATGAGCCAGCGTGGAAGTCATGTACTGCACGGTGAAGAGGTGTCCGCATGCATTGTTCACTCCGGCTGTACCGGGCATCGCATTGCTAAAAAACGGAGCGTTCAGGGTCGTGTTCAGCCCCAACTCCGTACTGATGCGCAGATTCGTCAACGGCCTGATATCCAGGCTTGCTGTCAAATCGTATGGTTTCCAGGTGGAACGAAGGCGGATTGCTGGGTCCAACCAGGGATTCATGTCAATGCCTTCGCGGTAGGACATCGGTTCGACGCCGCCGTCCAAGTTCAGCCGGAAAACCACCTTTCGGCCCAAGGGCGTGATGGCTGAAGCGATGAGGTTGGGCCTGACCGATTCGCTCACGATGGACGGAATGGAAAGTTTCAGTCCACCTTTGAACATCCAGTTCCTGTAAAACAAGGTCGCATGTGGGGTAAGTTCCAAATAATCACGGTCTTCGAATTCCGTAGCCAAACTGGGAATGATGTTGGGATTAATGGCGTCAATGTCGTAGGTGGAAGGCAATCGGTAGCTGAAATTGCGGATGACGGCGTCCACCCCGAGGCTGACCCGCTCGTTCATGTCGTAATCCATGGAGCCGACGAGCCTGATCTCGCTTTCAGCACCTCCCTTGCTCACCCCAGGTAGTTTGGTGGCTGAACTCACCCCGTTGCCCAATCGGAACAGATGGCCTTCCGATTTGACAGACCAGGAAACTGGATTGTCCAAGTCTTTGGAGCGCAGCCCGAAGGTGAAACATCCGTCGGTAGACCATTGACCACCAGGCATTTGCAAGGTGTCCACTCCGGGAGCGGCCGTTTTTCCGTACAAGTTCCAAAAGTTGAACCGCTCGCCCAAACTGATTTCCAACACGGTTTTAGTCGTGGAAGCCCTATAGTTCATCGAGGCGTGGTTCTCGGCACGGTAGGCTTCGTCAATGTCACCGTTGGGATACAGCACGTCCCCAAAAACGGAGCGGTGTATAAAGTTGATGTCCAGCGATTGAGTGGGCAGCCTCAACAGGTTCAACTGTACATCGCCCAAGAAGGAACGATGGTTGCCAACACCCAGCCGCACATAACCGAGCTGTTTGGATGCTGGAAATTCTTGTTGGATGCCAGCAGCAGGCAGGGGATTGTATTCACCTTTCAGGGAAGCAGGGCTTTCGGTGATGGAAAAAATCATGGGTTGTTTCGTCTCCGTCTGAAATTCCAGCCCAGGTAGCACCAGAATGCGTTCCACCGGTTCCAACACCGGCTGGAATTTTTTATCCACGGTGCCATCGGAAGCGGGAATACTGTCTTTTTCGGCAGTAGGGACGGCTTTCGGTTTGGTCGTTTTGGCAGCGGGAGCGCTCAGGGTGGCTAGAAGCAAGCTGCCGGCGAGTGCGAATATCGTATAGGTTCTCATAATCAATTGCTTCGTTGGGCTAGGCTGTTCAGTCGGCTCACAATCATTTCCTGGATGTCGTTCTTTACCGTATAGTTCTGTTTCAGGCTGTTCAGATACTGCTTGGCTTGCAGGTCGTTGCCGCGTTTGATGAGGATGTCGGCCATCAGGATGGAGGAACGCGCCAGCCAGTACGATTGCGAGGACCCCTCGGTGAGGAATTCCTGAATGGCTTTTTCGGATTCCTTGTCGTTGCCCTCGGAGAACAAACACTCAGCCAACCGAAAACGGGCTTCGGCTCCGAAGGCTGTTTGGGATTCGGCACCCAATGTCTGCAGGTCGGCTTTGGCTTGGTCGTTGATGCCATCGTTCAAATACGACATGCCGCGGAAATAAAGCGTTTCCCGCTGCATGTCCGTGCCCGGATTCTCATCGTTGAGCATCCGGTTGGCGGCATCGACGGCTCCTTTGTACAATTCCAGGTAGAAGGAACAACGGATGATACCCATGGTGGCCGTTAGGCGGGTTAGGCGGTCGGAAGCCAGCGTTTCCATCTGTTGGTAGGCACTCAGTGAAAGCGCATAATCCTTGACGGCATAGCAACCCTCGGCCATGAGCCGGGCTGCGGGAACCTGAAAGCGGTTCCCCGTTTTGGCAATGACGGAATCCAGTTCAGCCATGCCCTCAGTTGTCCTGCCGGTGATGAACATCAAGCGTCCCATCTGATAATGGCTGTCCGTGCGGAAGGCTCCCAATGGGAAATTCTTGAGGTAGAAGGCGTATCCATCAATGGCTTCACCGGGTTTGTTGGACTCGCGGGCATATTCTGCCGTTTGGAACGCCAGCGAATCTTCTTCGCCGGTTTCTATCTTGACGATGCCGCGTAGCCCAGCCGTATAGCTCAGGTAGCTGCTCACGGTGTTGTTGGTGACGAAGATGGATTTCAGCCCCTTGAGAGCGGTCTGTGCTTCCTCGCTGCCGGGATACAGTTCGATGACTTTCTTGTAGGAGGCGATGGCTCCGTCCGTATTGCCTTGTTCCTGCAGGATGGTCGCCATTTCGAGGCTGGCCTTGCGTGACAGCGGCGATTCCTTGCACAATTTCAAGAGTTTGGCAAGTGTGGATGCGGCTTGGTCGGTCTGTTTGAGGAGCATGTAGGTGCTGCCCAACTCAAAAAGTGCTTTGTCCAAAAAGACGGACTGGGGGAATCTCTTTTCGAAGCCGCTCAGCAGTTCGGTTTTCTTTTGGTAGAGCTTGCGGGCACCCTGACAGATGGCCAACTGGTAGGTGGCGTAGTCGTTGCCTGCCGCTTGGCTCCATTGGGCGGACTGATAGGCTTTTTCGGCCTTGGCAATCTCTTTGGCCTGGAAATAGCAGTCGCCGATGCGGTTCAATGCGTCGGTATAGGTCTTTTCCTTCTTCACATTGGCCTGCGCCGTGTATTTTTCGAACCAAGGGCGGGCGTCCGCATACAGCGCTTGGTTGAAATACGCATAGCCCAGCTGATAGGAAACGATGGGGAATGCTTTCATCTTGACGCTGGCGGGATCTTGCGCAAAGGTTGTAAAATCCTCAGCTGCTTCTTTGAGGAACCCCAGCCTGTAATTGCATTCGCCCTTCCAATACATGGTCTCATTCAGTGGCCTGTTCAGTTCTAAGGACAGAACTGCCGATTTGGTGAAGTACTGCTGGGCGTCCGTGAAATTCTGAGCGTTGTATTTTTCCATTCCGGCCAGAAAGAGCAGTCTGCATTTGGTTTGCAGCATTTTGGGCCCGGGGTCGGGCAGGGCATCGATGGAAGCCAACGACCCGGCATAGTCTTTGGACGAGAGGTACACCTCGGACAGGAAGTTGTTGACCGAAGCCGAATATTCCGAATTGGGGAATTCGGTGAGCATCCGTTGAAAGGCTTTGGCCTGTTCGTTAAAGGGCGAATAGGAATTTTGGTAGCAAAGCAGGGCGTAATTATAGAGTGCCTTTTCCTGGGTGGGTTTGTCGTAGGTCATTTGCGAAGCCTGCTCGAAACTCATGCGGGCTTGGTCCTTTTTCTCCTGTTTGAGGTAGCAAAGTCCGATGTGGTAGGTTGCACTTTGGGCAATGGCGTCTTCCACGCCCGAAGCCTGGGTCAGGTAGTTGATGGCCGAAGTAAAGTTCCGTTGCGAATAATAGTTGATACCGATGCGGTACAAATCCGAGCGGTGGATCTGGGTGGTCATGGCCATGTATTCCTGGTAATATTGCAGGGAAAGGCCGTACCGTTTCTTGTCGAACCAGGCGGCGCCCAACAGGCGGACCAGTTCCATTTTCTGTTCGGGTGTGGGTTTCATCCGCAGCATGGAATCGGCCTGAGCCGTCATTTCGTCGAATTTGCCGTCGATGTACAGCAGTTGCAACTTGAAATAGTCGGTCACGTTGCGGTACTGGGCTTGATCGTTCACCTGTTCAAAACCTTCCCGGGCTTCCTGGATTTTCCCGTCGGCGTAGTTCATGTAGGCCAGGAAGTAGGTGGCTGAAGGCACGTATCGGTTGTTGCCCTGAACAATTTTTGTAAAGAGGTTTCGGGCGGTGACGTAATCCTTGGTCTGCAACGAAGCATAGGCATAGCGGAACCGGTATTCATCGATTTCAGCCGGGGTCAAAATGGTTTCGGGGCAGCGTTTGAAAAAGGACAGGGCATCCTCGTATTGTTCGGCGTTCAGGGCGGTGCAACCCAGCAAATAATAGGCGCGCGGCAGTTTAACCGAAAGCGGGAAATCTTTGATGAAGCGGATCAACAATAGGCTGGCGTCACGTTTGTCCAACTCCCAAGACACTGTGGCCAGCAGAAAACTGGCTTCCTCCAACAACAGCGGATTCTTTGATTCGTTGAACCAATTGGAGATGCTTCGGTAACAGGCCGGGAACTCATTTTCCCGGTATTGTTCGTTGGCCAGAAAAAAAAGCTCGTCGGGATCGTCCTTTGCACGGATTTTCTGCGAGTAAAGGGGACCCGCTGCCATGATGAAAAGCAGCATCGCCCAAAAAATACGATTCATGTGGTTGCCTTTAAAAATGCAATGATACCCTTTTTTATTGAATCCAGCCCAAACTCGTCGGGTGAAATAGTGTTAAGCTTCCTGAAAAAGGCCTCCTGGACGTCGTCTGCAGCGTGCAAAGGGGTAAAATTCTCTACCTTGGCGGCAAAGAGCAGGTCCAGCGTGTGGATGACCATGCCGGAGTATTCGTACAGGTTAGGCAGGGATTGCAAAAAGCGGATGTCGGTGAGCTCTAGGTTCAGCTCCTCCTTGATTTCGCGGCGCAGCGCCTCTTCGGCCGATTCGTCCATGTCGACGAAGCCTCCCGGCAAGTCCAGCGTGCCTTTGGCGGGGTCTTTCGCACGACGACACACCAGTAAGTCGCCCGCCTCGTTCTGGATGAAACAGGCCACTGCCGCACTTGGATTTCCGTAATACGTGAAGCCACAGTCCGCACAATGCTTTGACTTGAAATTGTTGATTTCCCAATGTGCTGAACCACAGACCGGGCAATATTGGAATTTGTCGAGAGGGTGTGTTTCCATAGTGAACCTTATTGAACGATTACTTTGCAGGTCATACTTTTACCGCCATCAATCGGCACGCAAGAAACGATGTAAACGCCGGGCTGAACCGGAATTCGGGTACTGCTGCCGTGGATTTGCTTCTTGAAAAGTATTTTGCCAGTGAGGTTGTAAACAGTTGTAACCGCTTTTATATCAGATGAATATGAAATTTCGATTGCATGTCCCGCATCGAAAGCCCTAAGTTCTTTTGTTACGACTGAAGGCAAGGAACTTGGGTTTTCTGATGATCGATTACTCGGAGGTAAAACGAACATCCACTGCCGGTGACTCACAGCCGGATTTGTTCCATATGCGTAAAGCCCTACTTTGGTACCTACGGCATTGCTTTCGCCTGAGAGGTCCAGCGCATTGCCCGTACGTTGCGACAGCACGCTGTAACAACCGTCACCCACACTTTCGATGTTGAAAAGCTGTCCCGCAAGGTTGTTTGATGTGGAAGCCACTGAGTTATAGACGCCTGCGTCGGTCAGCGTTCTGCCGGCAAGGTTTCGAATGGAATACCCGGTTGCGCCGGCGGTCAGGGTCCAAAGTTGGCTGGAGTCTCCATAGGCGAATGCATCGATTGTCACATTCTCGTCCGTTGACCGCACCGGCAGGCTTGCCGTTCGTGAAAGGATCAAGTAGGGCGTTCCGGTGCGGATGCCCTTTTGAACCGGAACAGTTCCCGACAAGGGAATAACGACGGTGGTGATGCTGTAAGGGGGCAGCGAGAGGGTTAAGTTGGAATCTTTCAGCTCGTAATTGGAACTTGCACTGTTGTTTTCGGTTTCCGATGTTCGAGTGACATTGAGTGGTTGCCCTGAAAGCTTAAACAAGCGCATGTCAATTTGATGGCATACTTTCATGGAAGAATTGTTGAGCGTCACCAGGATGAGCGAATCGCCGGATGGACTCAGAGCCGAAAGCATTTGGTCATTGGGAACCGACAAGAATCTGGACCCTTTAATTATGTAACGGCTCAACTGCTGATGGATGTAAAAATTCTTTACCTTTTGGTAGGATTGTGCGGTAAAATTCCCATTGATCATGCACCACTGGTCGTTCCCTTCTTCCAGATATTGCCAATCAATCCATGCTTCCGGACGGATGTACCGGATGTCATCCATCAGCTTTTGCGTCAACGTCAAATTTCCACTTATTCCGGTTCCTCCAGATCCAACCTCGCTCATCCAAAGCGGCATGTCATAGGCGGTACAAAGCGCACGGATGTTGGCCCTGGCTTGATTGGTCGCCGTATAGGTATGGGTGTTTATTTGTCCGACCAATCCAAGTGCCGTACCGTCGGCCGCAAATGCCTTGAAATCTGTTACTGCTTGAGCCACATTGGTTTCGTCGGATGCCGAGATGACGGTCTTAAGGCCGGAAGCCTTGAGAATAGGGGAAAGGATTTTCAGAAACTGCATTTGCCCGGCCGTGCCGAAGTGACAGCCTTCCTGCCCGCCATTTGCCCCCCAGAAACTGGTAACCGGTTCATTGAAAGGCTCCAATGTCTTGAACGTCACATTGAACGAATCCTTGTAGAATTTGCAGACATCTACCAAATATTGGGCAAAAGCCTGATAGTATTCAGGTTTCAAGTTGTCCGACGAAGCCGACGTATTGCCCGCGCAGCAACCGCTGTAAGTCATATAATAAGGTGCGGAGTTGCTGAACGCTTCGAAAACGGCATCCGGTCGCTTTGCCTTTATTTTCAGCATGATTTTTCGTTGGGCGGCATCTCTGTTCCAGTTGTAATCCGCATTGGCTGAATCCTTGAATCCCTCCATTTCGGCACGCAACCCTTTTCCGTTTGCCATGTGGTGCGGCGTGCAGTTTCTATTCAAGGGGTCATCACCGCCGCCGATGTTGTAGCGAAAGATGTTATAGTTCAGCCCTGTGGGACTAACCAACCAATCCACGATCTGGTCGATTTTAGCATCGCTCCACTTGCCGCACATGTTGGCCCACCAACAGAGCGATACACCCCAGCCGTCGAAGGTCTTGCTGTACGCTTCATTCGGATTGATCAGGTACCTTGCCGTATCGATCGGGATGGTTATAGCCTTTACGGAAATGTACCAGTAATGATTGCTATCGGTCCCTGACTTGTCCGAATACACATAGGAGCCCGATGTCGTATTGTCCGTTCCGAGGTATTTTCCGTTGGATTTGCATTTAAGTCGGACAAGTACGGCTGACACTTTTTCAATAGCATATTTTGATGCATCTGTGGTGGAGTCCGTTGTAAAATACGTGTTCCAACTACCGCTCAAGGCCAAGTATTTCTGTTGGCCTGCAGGTTTGATCCAGTAATAACCTGCTCCGTCAGATTCAAAAAGCAGAAATTGAGTCCCATCGCCAAGCGGCACCTGCAGCGTTGCTCTACCGTCCGATGCGCTTCCCAGCACATTTCCGGCAGAATGGAAAAGGTAATACCTTGTAACAGGATTTGGGGTTGAAACTTGCGACCGGGCCGATATGGGCAATAGAGCAAGCAGTACAATCATTAGGAACCGGCCGGTGTGCTTTGGAATCATTTTGTCGGAGTTTTTCGGAGAAAACAAAAGTACGACAAAATTAGGAGGTATGCCAAAACACTTCAAAGAGACTCAGAAAGTTCTGTCGATACCTTTTAAACACAGAAAAAGCCGACTTTAAGCCGGCTTCTCGCTCTTCAGGTAGGACTTGAACCTACGACCCCCTGATTAACAGTCAGGTGCTCTAACCAACTGAGCTACTGAAGAATATAATAAAAATGTGTGGGCTCTTCAGGTAGGACTTGAACCTACGACCCCCTGATTAACAGTCAGGTGCTCTAACCAACTGAGCTACTGAAGAGTGTAATGCACTTCTTGCAAAATGCGGGGCAAAAGTACACGTATTTCTCGAATAATGCAATATCTTTGCCAAAAATAAACCCAAAAAATAAACTCAATGATACGTCTTTTAGGAATGGGAAATGCACTGACCGATGTGCATATGTCCATCGGCTCCGAAGCCCTCCTGGCCGAATTGGGATTGCCCAAGGGCAGCATGCAATTGATCGACGCTGTTCGGTTCGGCAAGATTCTCGGCCAAACCGCAGCCATCAACAAAAGCATTTCCTGCGGCGGTTCTGCCGCAAACACCATAACGGGAGCCGCCAGACTGGGCGTCCCCTCCGCTTTCATCGGAAAGATCCATGCAGACGACGAAACCGGGAACTTGTATAAACAGGACATGGAGTCTTATCAGGTGAAAGCCTTGATGCTGCGCGACAACGAGGCTTCCGGCCAAGCCATCGCCTTCGTGACGCCCGACGGCGAACGGACCTTCGCCACTTATCTGGGCGCGGCCGCCAATCTTCGCACCGAAGAGCTTCAGCACGACTTCTTCAAAGATTTCGACCTATTTTATATTGAAGGCTATCTGGTGTACAACCAGGACCTCATCCTTTCAGCCGTGAAAATGGCCAAGGATAACGGCTTGAAGGTGGCCCTCGATTTGGCCAGCTACAACGTGGTGGAAGACAATTTGAAATTCCTGACCGAATTGATTGAAAACTATGTGGACATTGTTTTCGCCAATGAGGAGGAGGCCAAAGCGCTTACAGGTCTGGAGCCTGAGGAAGCATTGGATTTTTTAGCTTCCAAGGCTGAAATCGCCGTCGTCAAAATCGGTTCCAAAGGTGCCCTCGCCAAAAGTGGCACCGAAAAAGTCCGCGTTCCGGCCATCCAAGCCAACTGCATTGACACCACCGGAGCGGGCGACCTTTTCGCAGCCGGCTTCATTTATGGTTTGCACAAGGGCAAGAGCCTTGAGGAATGCACCCGTTACGGCACCATCACTGCCGGCAAGGTCATCGAAGTCATGGGGCCGAAGATGAGCCCGGAGACTTGGACCGAAATTCTTTCCACCCTTTGACTCAATAACGAACTACATGCGCAACCGCCTTTCCTCCCTGCTGCTCTGGATCATCCTTGCGGCGTTCCCTTTATCGCTTTCAGCCACTACTCCCGACGGAAAGAAGGATTTCGAGATTTCCAAGAACTTTGACATCCTGCATGCCCTGTACCGGGAGCTCGATCAATATTACGTGGACAGCGTCAAACCCGAAAAGGCCCTCAAGAATGCCATCAACGGCCTGATGTCGTCTTACGACCCCTACACCAATTACATGGCTGAAACCGAGACCGATGAGCTCAAGTTTCTCACCACCGGCGAATACGGCGGCGTAGGCGCGATGATTGGCCAACGGAACGGCAAAGTCGTGGTGTTGGAACCCTACGAAGGCCTGCCCGCCCAAAAAGCGGGGCTCATGTATGGCGACGTGCTGCTTGAAATCGGCGGTGTCAAGATGAGCGGAGAGAACATGACCCGTGCCAGCGAGCTGCTGAAAGGCCAGCCGGGCACCTCGGTCAAAATCCTATACACTCGGGAAGGCATGAAAAAGCCCGTCGAGAAAACCATATTGAGGGAACTCATCGTGATCAATCAGGTGACTTGGCACGGTTTGGTGGACGACAAAACCGGTTACATCAACTTGAGCGGCTTCACCGGCAAATCCAGTCAGGAAGTTCGGGAAGCGCTGCTCGACCTTAAAAAGATGGGCGCCGAAAAGCTGGTCATCGACCTGCGCGGCAACGGCGGCGGCTTGTTGGACGAAGCGGTGGCCATCTGCAACCTGTTCGTACCCAAGGGCCAGGAAATTGTGAGCACCCGCGGAAAAGTGCATCAGTGGGACAAAACCTACAAGACCACCCGCGAGCCCATCGACACCGTCATGCCCATCGTGGTGATGGTGAACAGCGGTTCAGCCTCCTCATCCGAAATCGTGGTCGGCGCCTTGCAAGATTTGGACCGGGCGGTGATTTTGGGGTCGCGTTCCTACGGGAAAGGCTTGGTTCAAACGACCCGAAGCATTCCTTACAACGGGCTGCTCAAGATTACGACGGCCAAATATTACATTCCAAGCGGACGCTGCATCCAAGCCATTGATTATTCCAACCGGAACGAGGACGGCAGCGTGGGGCGCATACCCGACAGCCTGACACACGTGTTCAGCACCCGTGCCGGACGCAAGGTGAAAGACGGCGGCGGCATCCTGCCCGACATCGACTGCAAGGACGAGCGTGGCTCCGACATCACCTACGACATGCTGGACAGCATGTACTTTTTCGAATATGCGAACCAGTATTACCGCAAGCATGACAAAATTGCTCCGGTGGCCGAATTCAAGATCAGCGACGCCGATTATGCGGACTTCCTGGCTTTTGTCAAAAGTCGTGGCTTCTCCTACATCAGCCCGAGCAAGAAATTGATGGAGAAACTCAAGGAGGCGATGCAAAAGGATGACTTCACGACTTCGGCCAAGACGGAGATTTCAGCACTGGAATCGAAGTTGAACAGAAGCTTGGACGAGAACTTTGTGACCTTTAGGGAAGAAATCGAATTGATGCTCAGCACGGAGATTGTGAGCCGATATTACTTCCAAGCAGGTGAGTTGCAGCAGTCTTTGAAGTTCGATCCCTGCCTGAAGCGCTCCATCGAGGTGCTCAAAGACATGGACCTGTACCATAAAACCTTGCGCCCAGCCCCTTCAATCAACTGATTATAAGGGTGTCTAACTGGTGTTGGTGGAAAAAACCCCCTAACTCGGTTTTTTTTTACTCAAAACGTTTGCCAAAATAAAAAAGCATCCTATCTTTGCACCCGCTTTAATAACCAAGGCCAACGGGTCGTTTGCAGTGTTGAAGTGTAACAGGCTGGCCCATTCGTCTATCGGTTAGGACGTAAGATTTTCATTCTTGAAAGAGGGGTTCGACTCCCCTATGGGCTACAACTAACAAACAAAAACTAAGATTAGTCGAGATGGCAAATCACAAATCCTCCCTGAAAAGAATCCGTCAGACCTTGAAAAAGCGTTTGATGAATCGTTATTATGCAAAAACTACTCGTAACGCTGTTCGCGACCTGCGTGCAACCACCGAGAAAGAAGCTGCTGCAGCATTGCTTCCCAAAGTTTCTTCCATGCTGGACAAGCTGGCCAAGAAGAGCGTCATCCACAAGAACAAGGCTGCCAACCTGAAATCAAAGCTCGCCCACGGCGTCAACAAGCTTTAATTCAAACCCTACATACTTGAGGAGGGCTGAATCATTTGATTCGGCCTTTTTTTGTTTGTCTTTAACCAAAAAAAGGTAGTGAACCCTGTTGCTTAAATGGGGCCTTTTTACTATATTTGTTCGATTTTCGCGGAAAGGCCTCAAATTGGCTCAGCCCCGAATCGCATTGATTTTTATCCATTACGAAAAAAAGAAATCCATTTATGAGCGACGAAGAAAAACTGGACGCCACACAAAGTTATTCCGCGGACAGTATTCAGGTACTCGAAGGCTTAGAAGCCGTTCGCAAGCGCCCTTCCATGTACATCGGCGACACCGGTCTCAAAGGTTTGCACCACTTGGTTTACGAAGTGGTGGACAACTCCATTGACGAAGCGTTGGCCGGATATTGCGATCGGATCGACGTCATCATCAACGAAGACAACTCCGTCACGGTGGATGACAACGGCCGTGGTATCCCCGTAGGTATCATGGAAAAGGAACAACGCTCCGCGCTGGAAGTTGTTTTGACCGTGCTGCATGCCGGTGGTAAATTCGATAAGGGCTCCTACAAGGTTTCCGGCGGTCTCCACGGTGTAGGTGTTTCCTGCGTGAACGCGCTCTCCACCACGCTGCACGTTGAAGTATGCATCGAAGGAAAACGCTACGTCCAAGACTATGAGCGGGGCAAACCCCTCTATTCCGTTAAAGAGGTTGGCGCTACCGATAAAACCGGAACGTCGGTCACCTTCAAACCCGATGATGAAATTTTCTCCGTTCTCGAATACAAGGCTGAAATCTTGGTCGGACGCCTTCGCGAGCTGGCCTACTTGAACACCGGCATCACCCTTACGCTGACCGATCGCCGCAATGTGCTCGAAAACGGTGAGTTCAAATGCGATACGTTTCATTCCACCGATGGCCTCCGCGAATTCGTCCGTTTCTTGGACGCCACCCGCGAACCGCTCATCGAGGATGTCATTCATATTTCCACCGACAAGTTCGGCACCCCGGTCGAAGTGGCCATGATGTACAACCAGTCGTACAACGAAAACATTTTCTCGTACGTCAACAACATCAACACCATCGAAGGCGGCACGCACCTGGCCGGTTTCCGTCGCGGCCTCACCCGCACGCTCAAGAAATACGCCGAAGATTCCAAAATGCTGGACAAGGTGAAGATTGAAATCACCGGTGACGACTTCCGTGAAGGGCTTACCGCTGTTATTTCCTTAAAAGTGGCTGAACCCCAGTTCGAAGGACAAACCAAAACCAAGCTTGGCAACAATGAAGTGATGGGTTCCGTGGATATGGCCATCAGCGAAGCGCTGGGCAATTACCTGGAAGAACATCCCAAGGAAGCCAAGATTATCGTGGACAAGGTCATTCTGGCTGCTACGGCCCGTTATGCGGCCCGTCATGCCCGCGAACTGGTGCAGCGCAAGAATCCGCTGTCCGGTGGCGGACTCCCCGGCAAATTGGCCGACTGTTCCGACAAGGACCCCTCCCGTTGCGAATTCTTCCTCGTGGAAGGAGACTCTGCAGGCGGTACGGCCAAACAAGGTCGTTCCCGTCAATTTCAGGCCATCATGCCGTTGCGCGGTAAGATCCTGAACGTGGAGAAAGCCATGACGCACAAGATTCTGGAAAACGAAGAAATCCGCAACATCTATACCGCCCTTGGCGTTTCCATTGGTACCGAAGAAGACAGCAAGGCGCTCAACATCAGTAAGCTGCGCTACCACAAGATTATCATCATGACCGATGCCGACGTCGATGGCTCGCACATCGACACCCTGCTGATGACGTTCTTCTTCCGCCAAATGAAAGTGCTGATTGAAAACGGATACTTATACATTGCAACTCCGCCACTCTACCTTTGCAAAAAAGGCAAAGTCGAAGAATACTGTTGGAACGAAGTACAACGTCAGCAGTTCATCGAAAAATACGGCAGTGGAAACGAAAACGCTGTACACACACAGCGCTACAAAGGTCTAGGTGAAATGAACGCCGAACAACTTTGGCACACCACCATGGACCCAGAGCACCGCACCTTACGCCAGGTGACCATCGAAAACGCCGCGGATTGCGACCACGTTTTCTCGATGCTCATGGGCGATGACGTAGCACCGCGCCGCGAGTTTATCGAGGCGAATGCGACCTACGCGAATATCGATGCATAATTCACTTTACAACAAATAGGAATGAGAAGGAGCGGCTGTGAGGTCGCTCCTTTTTTTAGTAAGTTACAGAAAGCAGCAACGCAGAGATTGCTGCTCTTTCTGCAACTTATATCCTGTAATCGCAATTGATGATGTCGTGAATGGTGATCAGACCGATGATGGCTGCCACGTCCTTGGGATCGTTAACGGCGATGGAGGTGATCTTGTTGGCTGTCATCAGTTCCAGGGCGTCGTTGATTTGGGCCAGGGCTGAAATCTTCTTGAAGCCTTTGGTCATGACGTCGACGGCGCGGTGGGAAAGAATGTCATCGTACCGCTGGATGGCGCGGCGAATGTCGCCATCTGTGATGATGCCCGTGATGATGCCCGCTTCGTTCACCACCATGGTCATGCCCTTGCGGCGGTCGCTCACCACGTAAATAACATCCTTGAACAGGTCGGATTCTTTCACGGTGGGAATGTCGCGGCTCATGAGGTCTTCCACTTGGGTAAGCAAGCGTCTGCCTAAGGCGCCACCGGGATGGTAGATGGCATAGTCTTCGATTTTGAACCCGCGGCGTTTCATCAGGCAGATGGTTAGGGCATCGCCCATAACGAGGGTGGCAGTGGTCGAGGTGGTCGGCGCGACACCCAGTGGGCAGGCTTCAGCAGCGACGGCTACGTCGAGAATGAGGTCGGCTTCACGCCCTAGGGGAGAGTTGGAATTGCCCGTCATGGCGATGATGGAGGCGCCGATGCGGCGGATGGGCGAGAGAATATTGGTGATTTCCAGTGTGCTGCCGCTGTTGGAGATGGCAATGACGATGTCGTCGCGGTGCACCATGCCCAGGTCGCCGTGGATGGCGTCCGTTGCGTTCATGAAGATGGCCGGTGTGCCGGTGGATGCGAGCGAGGCAGCAATTTTCTTGCCGATGAGGCCGGTCTTGCCGATGCCGGTCACCACGATTTTGCCCGGGCATTCGTAGATGAGTTCCACGGCTTCAGCCATTTCCTTGCCGATACGGGCGCTCACTTTTTGGAGCTCGGTGATTTCTTGATTAAAGACGGCGCGGCTTATTTCGATGTAGTTCATGGGGTGATGCTTAAAATTGTTTCACCATTGCGTCGATGGCTTGGGCTTGGCGCAAGATTTCGCGGATGCCGTCGAGGCGAAGTTGGTTGGGGCCGTCGGAAAAGGCGTGATCGGGATCCGGATGGACTTCAGCAAAGATGGCGTCCACGCCGGTGGCAAGGGCAGCCCGCATGAGCGGTGGCACCATTTCGCGGTTTCCGCCGGTGGAGGAACCCTGTCCGCCCGGTTTCTGCACGGAATGAGTGGCGTCGAAAACAATGGGATAGCCGTAGGAGCGCATTTCGACCAAGCCGGTCATGTCCACAATCAGGTTGTTGTATCCGAAGGTGCTGCCGCGTTCGCAGAGCAGAATCTGCGGATTGCCGGCTTCTTCGAGTTTGGTGATGACGTTTTTCATGTCCCAAGGCGCCATGAATTGGCCTTTCTTGACGTTGACCATTTTGCCGGTTTGCGCGGCGGCCACCAGCAAATCGGTTTGGCGCGAGAGAAAAGCGGGAATCTGAATCATGTCCACCACTTCACCAACGGGTTTGCATTGGTACGATTCATGAACATCCGTAACCACTGGAAGGTCGAGTTCAGCCCTCACCTTTTGGAGAATGCGGAGGCCTTCATCGATGCCGACGCCACGGGGCGCATGGATGGACGAACGGTTGGCTTTGTCGAAGGAGGATTTGAATATCAAGTGAATACCGAGTTCCGAGCACGTCTTTTTCAGGGATTCAGCCACGGTGAGGGTCATTTCTTCGCTTTCGATGGCGCAAGGGCCTGCAATCAAGACGAACGGCAGCGTTCCGCCGATGGAAAATTTCCCAGAAACGGACAGTTCTTTGGTGGATGTCATCATAATTTTGTAGGAAATTTCCCTGCAGGCCTGTGCTGAACTGCACTGACCCTGTGCTGAAATACCCCCGCAAAGGTATCTTTTCCTCTGAAAAAATTGGCTATCTTTGCAACAAATTTTCAAGGAGTAATAGAATGAGCACCAACATACAAGAGATACTGAAGCATCGCATCCTCGTCCTGGACGGGGCAACGGGTACGATGATCCAGACCTTTGGCCTGACTGAAAACGATTTCAGGGGCGACCGTTTCGCCGACTTCCCCAAAAACCTGAAGGGGCACAACGATTTACTCTGCCTCACCAAGCCGGAAGTCATTGCTGAAATCCATGCCGCATACCTTCAGGCTGGGGCCGACATCATCGAGACCAATTCCTTCAACGCCAATGCCATATCGCTGGCCGATTACGACATGGGGCATCTGGTTTACGAGATCAACAAAGCCGCCGCTCAACTGGCTAGAACTGCCGCAGACGTACAAACTTCATTGACACCAGACAAACCCCGCTTCGTCGCCGGTTCCATGGGACCCACCAACAAGACGGCTTCCATGTCGGCTGAAGTCACCAACCCCGCCGCTCGCGGCGTCACTTTTGACGAATTGGTGGCCGCCTACCGCGAACAAGTCCGTGGCTTGCGCGACGGTGGTGTGGATATTTTGCTGGTGGAAACCATTTTCGACACGCTGAACGCCAAAGCCGCCCTGTTTGCCATCGCAGTGGAAGCCGAAACGACCGGCATCAGCCTGCCCGTGATGATATCGGTAACCGTAGCGGATCTGAGTGGTCGAACGCTTTCAGGCCAAACACTTCAGGCATTCCTTACCTCCGTTTCCCATGTGGACGTGCTGAGCATCGGTATGAACTGCGGATTCGGCGCCACGCAGATGCGGCCGTATCTGGAAGAACTCGCCACGACTACATCCTTTCGCGTAAGCCTGCACCCGAATGCCGGGCTGCCCAATTCCTTCGGCGAATACGACGAAACAGGCGAAACCATGGCCCATACGCTTGAAGAATACCTGCAAAAAGGGTGGATCAACATCATCGGTGGTTGCTGCGGCACCACGGCCGAACACATCGCTGCGATCTCCAAGATTGCATCGAAGTTCAGCCCACGGGTTCAGCCATTAAAAAAACATGAAACGAAAGTGAGTGGTTTGGAGATGCTTGTGATACGCCCCGAAAGCAATTTCGTGAACATCGGCGAACGCACCAACGTGTCTGGTTCCCGCAAGTTTGCACGCCTCATGAAGGAGGAAAAGTTTGAGGAAGCCTTGTCCGTGGCCCGCCAACAGGTGGAAAACGGCGCTCAGGTCATCGACATCTGCATGGACGATGCCATGTTGGACGCACAGACTTCCATGGTTCAATTCCTCCATCTAATCGCTTCTGAACCTGATATTTCCAAAGTGCCGCTCATGATTGACTCCTCCAAATGGGAAGTCATTGAGGCGGGGTTGAAATGTACGCAAGGGAAGTCCATCGTGAATTCAGTCAGTCTGAAGGAAGGGGACGAACTGTTTTTGCAGAAGGCCAAACTGGTGCACCGTTACGGTGCCGCCATGGTGGTGATGCTTTTTGACGAAGCCGGTCAGGCCGATTCGTTCCAGCGCAAAATCGATGTGGCCAAGCGCAGCTATGACTTGCTGGTTGCCAACGGTTTTCCTGCTGAAGACATTATTTTCGACCCCAACGTGCTGGCCATTGCCACGGGGATTTCGGAACACGACAATTATGGGGTGGACTTTATCAACGCCTGCACCTGGATCAAGGCGAATTTGCCGTACGCCAAGATTAGCGGCGGCATCAGTAATTTGTCGTTTTCTTTTCGCGGAAACGACATTGTGCGGGAGGCCATTCATTCGGTGTTCCTCTATTATGCCATCAAGGCCGGGCTCGACATGGGCATCGTCAATGCCGGGCAGTTGCAGCCATACGACCAGATCGATCCGAAATTGCTGAAGTTGACGGAAGACGTGGTGCTCAACAGACGTGCGGACGCCACCGAAGAAATGTTGACCTATGCCGAAGAGCTCAAGGCGGCCGCCGGTGAAAACGGTACTTCCGTTGAGGGCGAAAAGCTCGCTTGGCGCTTGCAACCCGTTGAAGAACGCCTTAAACATGCGTTGGTACGTGGAATGGCCGATTTTTTGGAAGAAGACATCGCCGAATGCCTGCAAAAGTACCCCGCCGCCATTGACATTATTGAACAGCCGTTGATGAACGGCATGAACGTGGTGGGCGACTTGTTCGGCAGCGGCAAGATGTTCCTGCCCCAGGTGGTCAAGAGCGCCCGTGTGATGAAGGCTGCGGTGGCCTTGCTCGAACCGACCATACTTGCCCAGAAGAAGGAAGCGACCACCAAACCCATCAAGATTTTGCTGGCCACGGTCAAGGGCGATGTCCACGACATCGGTAAGAACATCGTGAGCGTGGTGCTGTCCTGCAACGGGTTCGACATCATTGACTTAGGGGTCATGGTGCCCGGCGAGAAAATTATAGCTGAAGCCAAGGCGCACAAGGTGGATGCCATCGGTTTGAGCGGCTTGATCACGCCTTCGCTCGATGAAATGAAAAAGGTTTGCATCGCACTGAAGGAACAAGGTTTCGATATTCCGGTGTTGATTGGCGGCGCCACCACCAGCGAACTGCATACTTCCATCCGCATCGAGCCGGAGTTCGAGGGTCATGTGTACCACGTCAAGGACGCCTCGCGTGCCGCACCCGCATTGAAGAATGTAACCGATCCGCTGTTGCGTGACGCCTTCCGTGCGGAAACAAAAGCACGTTACGACCTAGTGCGCAAACTGCACGAACAAACCAAACGGAAATCCGACTACCTTTCGCTGGCCGAAGCTCGCAAGAACGCTTTCGTCATCGACTGGAAAGAAGAAAGCATCGATGTTCCCGCACAGTTGGGCATCCATACGCTGGACGATTTCCCCATCGACGAGATTATTCCGTACATCGACTGGACCTACTTTTTCTATACTTGGGACATGCGCGGGACCTTCCCCGCCGTTTTGGACCATCCCGAAAAAGGTGTGGAAGCGCGCAAGCTGTACAATGAAGCTCGTGAATTGTTGACGGAGCTCTCCATCGGTAAAAAGCTGAAAGCAAAAGCCGTTATTGGCCTGTTCGAAGCCAATACCGTGAACGACGACATTATTGTGAACTATGAAGGCAAGGAATGGCCGTTTTATCAGCTTCGCGACCAACGCAAGCGCACGGAAAGTGAGAACAACCTTTGCTTGTCCGATTTCATCGCACCGAAGGGCTCAGGTGTCCAGGATTACATGGGTGCATTCGCAGCTTCTATCTCGCAGGAACCCAAGGATTGGTCCAAACAAGCCCGTGAGGCAGGTGACGACTACACCGCCTTGCTCATTGAAACGCTTTGCGACCGGTTGGTGGAAGCCTTTGCCGAGCTATTGCATCTGAAAGTGCGCCAAACGTATTGGGGCTATTCGCCCGAGGAAGTCGGTCTGCCCGAAGACCTCACCGCCGAGAAGTTCCGTGGCATCCGCCCGGCCATTGGTTATCCGTCTTGCCCCGACCACAGCGAAAAGGAACGTCTCTTTAGTTTGCTTGAAGTGGAAAAACGCATTGGTACGACTTTGACCGACAGCTTCATGATGATGCCGGCTTCGTCTGTGAGTGGCTTCTACATGGCCAACCCGCGTGCCAAATTCTACAACATCATCCACATTACGAAGGACCAAGCCGATGATTATTTCAAACGCAAGGGCCGGGTGTTTGAGCCGATGAGGCAGTTGATTTTGTAACAAAAGAGCCGCAACATTCGTTTGCGGCTCTTTTGTTAAAGGTGCTTATCCTCTTCCCGACCTCTGCACCATCTCCTTGATCTTGGCGTTGAAAACCTTGGCTTTCAACAACTGGTCCAACGAGAGGTGCATCCGATACCGCCAGTAGTGTTGCGGGTTGGAAGGAATGTTGATGCGTTCCGAAAGTGGATCCGGATTGCGGAGTTTCTTGTCCGTCGCCATCCAATCTTGCCAAGGCAGAATCACCCAAATGGCAGGAGCAGACAGGTGATTTTCCACCACGTTGGTGGCCAGTTCGGGGTTGCATTCCCAAGGTGCCTCGCCCCCTTTCCACAAAATTTGGTTGTAAAATTGCTGAACTGTATTTCGATCTTCCAACCACCATGCCCGGAGCGGACTCATGTCGTGGGTGGAGGTGGTGCAGACCGATTGGTAGGGAATGTTATTTAGGTTTTCGAACAGCGCGCCCGTGGTTTTGGGCATACGCTGGATTTCCAGGCTGAGAATTCTCAACTGCCGCATCACATCGGGTACACAAGAGGGAATCATGCCGAGGTCCTCGCCGCAGGAAAGCATCCGGGTGGATTGAACCAGTGCAGGTAACTTCTCCAACGCCTTCTGCCTCCAGAATTCCACATTGCGAACATAAAAGAAATCGTTGTACAGGCGGCCGAAGGCGTGCTTCTGGTCATCCGTAAGCCAACGGAAACGTTCGGTCCCGAAGGCGGAAATGCGGGGATGGAAATAACCCACTTTTTGTGGATCGGGCACGAAAAGCACTTCGCTGCAAAGGGAATACAATTTGTTGCGCAAAGCCACCACCTCGGGTTCCAAAGCCTTTTCTCCAAAGGAAGCCTTGATGAGTTGTTGTGTCTCAAAGGCAGGTTTCAGTTGGTAATGACCGTCCTTTTTCTTTTTCAGGTAGGTCTTGATGACCATGGGTGCATCCGGGCCGAACAAATTGCCGATGAGGTTTTCGGGCAGGAAAGGCGTGGTCATGCTTTCCGGATCGAAATGGAAACCATAGATCATCATGTCTTGTGCATGCAACGGCAGAGCAGGGTTGAAATGCCCCAATAAGCCTTCTACGGAATGTACTGGAATTTCCCAAATGCGGAAAAATCCCAAAATATGATCGATTCGGTAGGCATCGAAATAATCGGCCATCTTGCCGAAACGGCGTTTCCACCAACGGTAATCCTCGGCTTTCATGCGGTCCCAATTGTAGGAAGGGAAGCCCCAGTTCTGACCGGTCACGGAGAAATCATCGGGTGGCGCACCCACTTGAGCGTCCATGTTGAACAAGGCACTTTCGGACCAAGCCTCCACGCTGTTTCGGCTGATGCCGATGGGAATGTCGCCTTTCAAAACAACCGAATGTTTGTGAGCGTATTCGCGCGCTTCCGTCAATTGGACATGAAGCAAGTACTGAATATAATAATGAATAGCAATTTCAAGATAATGCGGTTGCGTCGGCTCGGACAATGCCTGAATCTTGGCGGCATCGTATTCCGCCCATTCGCCCCAATTGCGGAAATCCGTTTGCTTGGTTTTCCAACGCAGATAACAAAAAGCGGCATAGGGTGAAAGCCAGTCCTTGTTGCTTTCAAAGAAGGTCTTGAATGCCTCAGAATCCAATATCGAAGTTCCTTCCTGATTGAACAGTTCCTTAAAGTACTTCCATTTGAGTTGAAGCACCTTTTCGTAATCCATCTGAGGAAGCGCATTGAGTTTGACGCGGGTTGCTTCCAGTGATGCCATCAGTTTCGCATCCTTTAAGGGAGGCAAGTTGTGAATGGAGCAATACATGGGATGCAACGCATAGTTTGATATGGCGGAATACGGATAGGAATCGCGCCAGGTTTCCGTCAGCGTCGTGTCGTTCACCGGCAAAGTCTGGATGAGTTGCAAGCCGGTAACTGCCGCCCAATCGGTCATCTTGTGCAAGTCGCCGAAATCGCCACAGCCCCAGCTTTCGTCGCTTCGAAGCGAAAAAATGGGTATGGCCACGCCGGCACCTTTCCACGGTGCTTCCTGAAAACGGAAGGTCATTCCGGTGTACTGGATCAATTGATGCTCCGTTTCCTGCGGAAGCAACAGTGTTCTGGGTTCTCCCCATTCGTAATGCAGTATTTTACCGCTCACCTTGTCCAACAATACGAACTTATAGTTGCTGCTTAAAGGCAAGCTGTTGGCATCCAGCGAGATGGCCCATTCCGGAAAGCGTTCTGCATGCATTCTCAAAGCTTTGTCCGTCTTCCAACCCCCAAACAAACCACAGTCGCCGGAAATCCCCAAACATTGGTTCTTGCGTACAAATGGCGCATGAACCTTCAGAATGACCCTGTTGGGTGCATATTCAATGGTGGAAGATTCTGGCTCAACCTTTAACAAACTATCGGTATAGGCTGAAGTGTATAGAAAACTCATGTCGGGTTCAGCCTGCCAGGAATCGTACGCCACGCTTTTTCCAAAAACATCGTTTACCACAACGGTATGGTTCTCACCCCATTCCCTTCGCTCTGTTTGACCATTGCTGCGAATCAAATATCGATATTCGAACAACTCGGTCGCCCGTACATCGAGCTCCAGTTTCCAGACCCCATCGCCGGAGGGCGTGAGTGAAATCGCATTGTTTTCGTCAAACAGGCCGGTCTCCGGCGTGTTGCCGCTCATCATCAGTACTTGACTGCCGTACGTGATGTAATGAATGTTGAGTTGTAACTTCATAGTCGTACGTTTTGAATGTTACTATTAGGGTCAGAAACCAAAGCTTTCGACCTTGACCTCCTTCTTATTGGTATCTACAAATTGTTCGGCCTTCCGGTGAACCGGGTTGCCTTCCACATAAATGGCCTTGGCCGGTTTGGCCGGGCAAACATATTCACAACCGCCGCAACCCACACAAATGGCCGTGTTCAGATACGGGATGGTCAAATCGCCCTTGTAGGGCACCATCGAAACCGCTTGCGTGGGACAATGCTCGGAGCAGGCTCCACAGAACGTTTCGTTGGTGAACACCACGCAATTCGTCTTGACGAACGTGACATAACCCATCTGAGTGGCATGCTTTTGGTCCACCGTCAGTTTTTTGAGCGCCCCATTGGGACAAACCTCCGTACACAGGGTACAGTCGTAATTGCAGAACCCGTGGCTGAAATCCATAACCGGCTGCATCATGCCTTCGACACCGTATTCCAGGAACGAGGGTTTCAATATTTTGGACGGACACTGCGCCACACATAGATGACAAGCGGTACAGTGTGCACTCAAGTGTTCAGCCGAAATGGAACCCGGAGGGCTCAACGGACTTTTGCGAACCCAGGGTTTGTTGGTGGCCAAATGCATGCCTTTGGCCCAAGCCTGCGAGCTGGCAGCCAGCAAGGTCACGCCGATGGTGGTGAGGAATCGACGCCTCGAAGCCACGGAATCGTCTTGAGAAACCACCGCTACGGGAGCACTTTTTTTCCAGCTGAACTCGTAACGGATGGCTTTTTTGGTACAAACGGTGGTGCAGTTGAAACAAGCGACGCAGCGGCTGCCGTCTACGGTTTCATGCTTGCTGTCGATGCAGGAGGCCTTGCAACTTCGGGCGCAAACGCCGCATTGGTTGCACGTTTCATCATTGACTTTGAAGCGGAACATGGAAAAACGGGAAACGAGCCCCAAAACAGTTCCGACGGGACACAGTGTGTTGCAAAACGTTCTGCCGTATCTCCAGGCCAGGTAGCCGATGAACACAAACGTGAGCAGCGAAACCACCAGTGAGGATGAAGCGAGCAAATAGACTTCCGTATGATAAAACGAGTAGTTGCCAAAATGGTTGAATACGCCCGCCAACAGGTTGTTGCCGACCATGTAGAAGGGGCGCAGCAGGTGAGTGACCATGCGCCCGAAGGCGCTGTAGGGCTCCAAAAGGCTAAGCAAGACCGACCAACCGGCAAAATAGGTTCCAACAACGGCCGCCAGGGTTCCGTAACGGAGCCAGCGTTTTTCGGGACTGAACGTGTACTTGTGTTTCTTTTTCTTTTTGAAAAGCAAGGCGAATCGAGCCGTCAAGTCCTGAAAAAGCCCCATCGGACAGAGTACCGAGCAATAAATGCGTCCGAAAAGCAAGGTCAGCAAAAGCAATGCGGTCACAGTGCCAAACGACAAGGCAAGCAATGCCGGCACAAACTGGATGTCGGCGAGTGGAACTTTTTGGGCAGGTAGCAAACCTGCAAAATCAACGAACAGAAAGGTTAGGATCAATAAGGAAATGACCCCTAGGACAAGTCGTACTCTTTTCAGAATCATAGGTTAATCTTCTTCACTTTAAGTTTGCTCAGGTCCATGGTCCCTAAGTTGAGATCTTGCGCCAAAGCAATGTGTTTCACGCTTTCGAGCGGCATGTTGACCAGTTGCCCGAAGAATTTGGTGGCTGCCGTGTCCACTGCGACGATATCGGACGAGACGAACAAAGCTTTTGAGTTCGCCACATCGCTGGTGGAGCGTCCCCGGGGGCCGTTGGTCTTCATGACACGGTAGGCGTCGACCACATGCAATGCGGCGGGTTTATCGAGGGTGCAAATGTCGGCGATGCATTGTTGCAGGTCGTTCCGATGGAAAAAGCCGCGGTCCCAGACGATGCCCATGTGGTTTTTCATGGAGATGGTCATCAAGGCTCCTTCATGATTCTTCAGCACGGGGACGTTGATCCACACATCGCTGTCCAGGATGGCTTGATGCACCTTGGCCGATTTTAGCTTGACGCCTCTGGGGAGGTTGATGTCGCGGTAATAGGATATTTCTTTCGCGGGCATCATCTTGGCCCCGGCTCCCGTCGCTGCGGCTTCGATGCCACTGTTCTTATAGGCTTTGCGCCAATCGTCGCAAGAATTGTCAAAGACGACGACTTCGGAAGCGCCAACCGAGAAACATTGACGGACGATTTCAGCAATTAAATCGGGATTGGTGTTGCTGGCCAGTTCGGGCGTCTTATCCCAACCGATGTTCGGTTTGATGCAGACTGTTTGGCCTTTCTTGACGAATTTGCCCATGCCTCCGAGTTCGGCAATGGCTTTTTGGAACATCTGGGCTGGCTCCCCGCCCATGACGGCGACCAAGTCGGTTCCACCACCTTTTAGGTTGGTTTTGGCAATCTTGCCTGTTTTTTGGGCCATCAGGTCCATGCCTTCGGTAAATTTGAACGTGGTGGCCAGTCCGGTTATGGCGGCAGCTTTGAGAAAATCTCTGCGTTTCATGATTTTTGGGAGGTTAGAATTCAAGAATCCAAGGAAAACGGAAGCAGGGTTCGTCGTATAGGCAATAGTCTGCTTTTCCGTTGACGGCAAATGTTTTTAAATCGAGCGCTCCTGCTTCCAGAAGCAAATTTTTGGCGAAGTTCAGGGTATTGCCCGTCTTGACGCGGTCTTCCACCAACAAAATGGTCTTGCCTTTTACGTCGAACGTAATCTGTTCCAGTAGTTTAGGCTTATCATAGAGTTGACGCTGGTTGCTGTCGCGCAGGTTTAGTTTGAGCAGCTGAAGGTCCAGTCCAAGCCGTTGGTTCAGCAGCGCGGCGGGTACAATTCCGCCATTGGCTACCGCCACGATCAGGTCAAAGGGTTCTTCGAACGTAATTTCCTCAAGCCGTTTCTTGACTGCTTCAAATGACCTATCGTTCATAGTTGGCCAATGCTTTCAATACCATCCAGCCGCCAAGCACCTGAACCATCAGGCCTGGGAAACCGATGCGGAAATCCTGAATGCCTGCCATCAGGTTCTGTGCCATCAAACCTTCGACGATGCCGCCGAGCACTTGATAACTCAGCACGACCAATGCCAGAAGAAGCACGGAGACTGATTTGCTGCGACGGGCCACGACGGAAGCGATGATGGCCAGCAATACCGATTTCGTCAGTATGATGGTCAACATGGCAACGACGGGCATGCCAAAAAGCAGGTTGTTTACGAGGGGTGAAAGGACAGCCGTTAGCAGTCCGACTTTCAATCCGAACTTATAGGCTGCAATCAGGGTGAAGAAATAAATGGGCAGTAACATCAGACCGCCGCTGGGCACGAAATGGCAAAGTTGCGGCAGCAAAAGGTTGCCGATGATGAAAATCGTGGCGAATATCCATGTTCTCAATTCTTTGACCGAAAGTTCCAGTTGAATGAAGGGGGTTGCGAGTGTCATAGTCTAACTAATTTTGTGTTTTCCCAAATGTAGGAACAAATCCGATTTCCAAAGCACTCCAACGCTATATTTATTCAGATAAATGCGTATTTTCGACAGAAAATTCCGCACCATGTCACAACAACACCGGAGATTCCGAATGATTCTCACTTTTTTGACGGTCATTCCCACCATTTGCATGTCTCAAAAGGAATATTGGCACCATTTGGAGCGCGAAGTCCGCTATAAGCCCGTTGGGGAGGAGTTCGTCAATGTGAACGGCGACAAACGGTTCAGCAGAGCCATTTATGGCACCAATACGGGTTTCCGCTTCGAAACCAGCGACTACCCCGAGTTCGGTTTGTACATGCCCAATCTCGGTGGAAGTGTGGACCTGGCTGTCAAGCATGGCGACAAGGCAGTCTGGGTGAAGGACTTGGAATGGGTGGAATCGCGTTTCGTCTCGGGCAAGCGCATTTATATGCTCAAAGATAAGGCTTTGCTGGGTAATGGCAGTATCCGGCTTACGGCGTTGGCGCTTTCCGATGCCGACGGGTTCATTGTCCGCACGGAAGCCAAAGGACTCCCGGATGGGGTTCAGCTAGTATGGATATACGGAGCGGCTAGCGACAAAAGGTTCTCCAGAAACGGCGACATCGGGGCCGACCCTGCCGATTGTTTTTGGTTGGAAGCCTCCAAATGTGCCGGCAATCAATACGATATTCAAGGCCAAGGATTTACGGTGAACTATGGGAAAGGGAAAGCGCTCAGCGGATTGTTCCCAAAAGAAACGATGTTGCGTACTGCCGATGCGGCGCAGTTGAAAGATTTGGAAAAATTGTTGAGTTCCCAAAAGAGTGAAACGCCTTTGTTAATTGCTAGCCAACCTGTTCGTAGTGGCTACGGGCTTGTGGTCCTGTACAATCCGACCACGCATGCCAAGTTTGCTCCTGCCCAGCTGTCAAAGGCCTACATGAGTGCCGAGACCTTCCGTGCCTCCATTGCAAATCGGGTCAAGGTTGAAACGCCGGATCCGTATCTGAACACGCTGGGCGGCATTCTTGCTGGAGCCGAAGATGCCATTTGGGAATCGCCCTCGTACCTGCACGGCGCCATTGGTTGGCGTGTTCCGCTGACGGGTTGGCGAGGTTCCTACCTGGCAGATGTTCTGGGCTTTCACGACCGTGCACGAATGCATTTCGACGGGTATGCCAATGCGCAGGTCACCGACAAACCGGTTACGTTGCCCCCCACGCAGGACCCCAAAAGCAATTTGGCTCGGGCGGAGAAAACCTGGGGAACGCCCATGTACAGCAACGGTTACATTAGCCGATATCCGAACAAGACGGACGACATGAACCATTACGACATGAACCTGGTGTATATTGACGAACTGCTTTGGCACCTGAATTGGACGGGCGACTTGAACTATGCGCGGAAAGTTTTTCCTGTCATCAAGCGGCACTTGGTATGGGAAAAACAAGCGTTCGACCCCGACAACGACGGCCTTTACGACGGTTACTGCTGCATCTGGGCGTCGGACGGTCTACAATACGACGGCGGTGTGGCCACGCATTCCACCGCGTACAATTACCGTGCAAACCGGATGGCGGCTATGATTGCTCAGAAACTGGGTGAGGATGCGACTCCGTACCAGAAGGAAGCCGACCGAATTTTAAAGGCTTTGAACAAAACCCTTTGGATTGACGACAAAGGCTGGTGGGCGGAATTCAAGGACAATATGGGTGCGGGCATGCTTCACGAGGATGCCGCGGTATGGACGGTGTACCATGCCATGGATTCCCATATCCAAGATCCGTTCCAAGCCTATGAGGCTACCCGCTACGTGGACAACAACATCCCGCACATTCCAGTGCTGGCCAAGAATTTGAATGAAATGGACAATTATGTGGTTTCCACTTCCGATTGGCAAACCTACAATTGGTCCATCAACAATGTCGCCATGGCTGAAATCACGCATACGGCCCTTGCGTTTTGGCAGGCAGGCCGCAGCGAGGAGGCCTACAAAATGTACAAGGGTGCTTTGCTGGACGCCATGTACATGGGTTCAGGTCCGGGAAACATTACGCAGCTTTCGTTTTACGATGCGGCCCGCGGAGAGTGTTACCGCGATTTCGCCGATCCGGCGGCCACTACCGCCAGAGCGCTTGTGCAAGGACTTTTCGGCATAGAACCCGATTTGCTGAACAACAAATTGGTTATTCGGCCCGGATTTCCTATTGCTTGGGATCATGCCAGTCTGAATACTCGGAACATGAAATTCCGGTTCAGCCGGATCAGAAACATCGACCGATATGAAATCAAGCCTCAATTGCAGGTGGTAGCAAGCCTGACTCTGGAAGTACCTGCATTTTTGGATCACATCCGCAGCATCACCGTCAACGGCAAGAAAGTGCCCTATTCGCTTATGGCGGATGCCATTGCCCGCCCGATTGTGGCGATTGAGGCAGGAAAAGCTTCCCAATACGATATCAAGATTGTCTGGGATGGAGCGCCGATACTGGACATCCCGGTATCCTGGGACGTTCAACGAGGTAAAACCTATTGTGTGGGCATGAGCGTGTATAAAAAGAAATGCTATGACCCTCAAGGCGTATTGACGAACACGACCATCACCGACAGCACGTTTATGGGCCAGATTCGAGGTGTCGCTGGGCATCGGACCGTTTTTACCAGGGTCCGGCAGGGTGAGATGGAATACTGGTATCCATTGGATTTCAACATTGCCGATACCATCCCAACAGCAACCTTTGCAGATACCCTGACCGATTTGACCAACATCCGTTTTGATAAGGTGGACCTAAACCCGTACTTCAACGACCGGGTCCGCGATATCTGGGCCTATGGAAAATATGTTTCGCCACGTTGGCCCTACACCACCCTGAACGTGCCCACCCAGGGCATGGGCGAATGGACGCATCCGGAAGATTTGTACAACATCGACGACCGCGGCATTCGTGCCAAAGCGGGTTCAGCCAATGAAATCAAGATGCCAGGTGGTGTGCCGTTTGCCACGCCGGGGGATTCGGCCTCCAAGAACGTCGTGTTCACCACGTTGTGGGACAATTACCCCAAGGCGGTCAGCATTCCGCTCAGCGGGAAAGCCTCCAGAATCTATCTGTTGCTGGCGGCGTCCACCTACCACATGCAAAACCATGTGCTGAACGGGTCGGTTTCAGCCATGTATACGGACGGCAGCAGCGACGTGTTGAAGCTTGTTTTGCCCGAAAGCCTGCTCCCGCTCGATCAGGACATCTACACCGACGGTTATGCTTTTAGGCTGAATACGCCACGCCCGTACCGCATCCGGCTGAAAACGGCCACCATCAGCCAAAATCCGGCCGCCGATTTGCATCTGAGGCAAGGCAACGGACCACTGCTCATTGACGGTGGCCTGGCAACCATGTCGGAGATGCGGCTGAATCCCACCAAAGAATTGAAATCGCTCGAAATACGGACCGTCGCCAATGAAGTCATCATCGGTTTGATGTCCGCCACGCTTGTAAGAAACCTGAAACCATGAAAAAAGTCCTTGTCCTACTTCTGATGTTCGGATGCATCTTGTTTGTAAACGCTCAGCAGGATTCCACCGCCCGCAGGCGAAATGCTCCGATTGACCCCACCACGCTGCCAGCCAACACCTTGCCGGTGAGAACGCACGATCCGGTCATGATCAAGCAGGGGGATACGTACTACTTATATGCCACCGGTATGGGCATTGAAATTCAGTCGTCCAAGGACTTGAAGAACTGGACTCGGGTGGGTCGCGTGTTCCCCGAAGGGCAATTGCCAGCCTGGCACAAGGATTTCATCCCCGACCAAAATGGGCATTTGTGGGCTCCCGACATCCATTTCAGCGATGGAAAATACCATTTATATTATTCGGTTTCCGCTTGGATGAACTTCAATTCCAGCATCGGGTACGCCACGAATACGACGCTCGATCCCAACGATCCGAGCTATAAATGGGTGGATCACGGCTGTGTCATCAGTTACAAGAACGGCGGTGACGGGGTCAATGTCATCGATCCGAACGCCTTTTTGGACGAGGACGGCAAGCTCTGGCTGGTATACGGCTCCTATCAGGCTGGGCTCCGGTTGGTGGAACTAAACAGGGCTACCGGCAAGTTGCTCAACGAAGACAAACCCGTTCTCACTGTGTTAACCACCTCCTTGGGCGAGGGCAGTTTTCTGTTGAAATCCAAAGGTTACTACTATCTTTTCGCCTCCCGCGGCCGTTGCTGTGCCGGGGTGAACAGCACGTATCAGGTGGTCATCGGCCGCGCCAAGGACATCCACGGGCCCTACCTGACGAAAGAGGGCAAAAGCTGGGTGGACAACGAGTACACGCTGTTCCTGGCAGGCGATGATGCTCAACCAGGCAAGGGTCACAACGGTTTCTTGATGGAGAACGGCATTACGAAAATAGTCTATCATGCCTACACGCGTGCCGCAGGTGGTGCGTCCTTACTCACCATTCAAACAGTATACGAGGATAAGGATGGATGGCCTACGCTTAGTGAAACGAATACACCTTTTCTTTCTTACTCGTTGAAGTGACGGCGTTGTCTTTCTTCACATAAGCGCCGCTTTTAAGAAGTTCGCTTTCAGGTAAATACTGCAATCCCCGCTGAATCATCTTGGCATTGGCGGCGTAATCCTGTTTGTTGCTCCAATAAACAGCCACGGCGATGTCGTAATAAGCTAGTTCAATGGAGTGCAAGAGCTCAACGTTCTTGACTGGCCCAGGGCAGGATGTTTCAAATTCCTGAAGCAGTTTCTCGCCCTCTGCCGGTTGCTTGTTTCCAAACGCTTCTTTGGCCATGTCCAGCAGCAAGACCAGCCGTTGAGCCTTCAAGGTTTCTTGTGCCTGGTTGCTCTTCAACTTGCCTGACAGGCTTTCAATGCTGTCCTTCCGCGCTTGCTCGTCCTCTATTTTCCGTAGGAAATCGACGATGACGAATTCCGCGTAGCTGCACAATTCTTTATTCCCAGGCTGAATTCGTGCCGCATTGTCCACATAAAACAGATCCTTGTACGAAAGCTTTTTCTGATTGATACGCATCACATTGTACGCGAAACTGATCTCGTCCACTATCTTTTGGTCTGTTATCCCATGGACCAACCGCTGATAAACGGAATCGCACAGAGGCAACTTTTCAGGGTCTTTCAGCAACTTCGCAAGTACATTGCTGAAATAGGCATTGGTCTTCACTGCGTCGATGCCGGTTGCGCGATGATACTGAATCAGGTAATCCACATCGGCTGCTACGTTGACGGTAAAGTGGTTCATCCGGTCGGAAAGACCATTCAGCAATACAATGTCCATTTCGGGCGAGGGGTAAAGGTAGAATCCTTTTTGAGCCGGAATCAGGCATTCCGCATAGTTGCCGAGATTAGACTTGCTGTTGGCCAAATCGTAATATTCCAAACCCAAGAGTTCGGTCATCGAAAGCTGTTTTTCCTTCTTGGACTGCTCGTCAAACAACTCATTGATGCTCCTCAATTTCATGTCGGCATCCGAGACGACACCAGCACCATGCAAGTAATCGACGTATTTTTTTCGATAGTCGAACGGATAATCCAACTCCATCGGATTGGGATTGTTCGCAACCAGCAACTCCTCGTCCGGGCCCGGATTGGCCACCAACCGTAATTGATTCAGGGAATAGGTCAGTTTATACGGTATTTGGAACCGGTCCAGCAACATCGCCACGATGGGAGTCAATGTCCATTCGTTGTACCGTCCGTTCAGCAGGGTGGAAGTGAGCGTCCCATTGTTGTCGTAGGTGGTTTGACACTTTATTTTGACCGTCGCGAAAATTATTTTAACCTTGACCTTTGCGTGCTTCTTACCGAAGTTATTCGTCCCCAACTCCCTGACTATGCCTTCATACGATTTTTGCACCTCCTCCAGCACGCTTTGGCTCAGCTTTTCGTCCACAGCCAAAAAAGCTTCCAACGTGTCGGCATGCAGTTGGGATAGTTGACTGAACGCCTTCTTCTCCAAGTCAGAATGGAAGGATAAATTGTAAAAGCTGACGATGGAGTCCGATTGGGCAAAAACCAGTATCGATTGTACCAGTCCGATTAGGAGGATTAAGCTTCTTTTTGACATATCCCAGGGTTAGAAGTTGTATACCTTATCCTTTTTATCTTTCGAAATGACCCGAATGGATCGTCCCGTTTTTGGAGCAGGGGCTTCTTCCTTGTTTTTAACCTTGACAATCGGATTGGTATTCACATACTTGACATAGCCCTTGTCGTAACTGCCACTTTTGATGATTTCGCTATCGGGCACCAACTTCAATCCCCGTTGCACCATCTTGTGATTCGCATTAACATCTTGGTTGGTGCTCCAATACAGACTAACAGCGATGTCCCTGTAGGCGCGCTCCACGTCGTTCTTCAAACTTTCGTTACCAATGGGTGTCGGGCAAGATGCCTCAAATTCCTGAAGGTAACGTTCCCCCTCTTTCAAATTTTTATTCTTGTATGCCTCCTGCGCCATTTCCAGAAGGAATGAAGGCCGAAGTGACCGAAGCGTCTCTAATGCCACAGCGCTTTTAAGCTTTTTGTTCAGGCTGCTGATGCTATCAAGCCTGGCCTGGTTTGAATGGATTTTATACAGGCTCACTGTGATGACGCCATTCAAATAGTCGTTCACTTCCTTCAAATTGGGCTTGATGCAAGCCGCCCTATCAATGCGGAAGATGTCGGCATAATCCGGACTCTTCTGGTTGACCCTCATTAGATTGTACGTGTACGTCACTTCGTCAATCAGTTCCTGCCCGCTTACTTTACTGATAAAGCGTTCGTACATGGAATCGCATAGCCCAGCCTTGTCGGTATATTGCAATTGGTTGGAAATGATATTGCTGAAAACGTTTTTGGTGGTCTCCACGTCCAAATTCCCAATGTGATGCAGCTGAACCAGGTAATCGATGTCCGATGCCCGACTCACCGTAAATTGCTCCATCTTTTTGGCCAGACAAAGGAAAAAATGCATTTGGACATAAGGCGTCTGATACAGGTAGAACCCCTTCTGAATCAATTCGAGGCTTCCATTGACATCGCCAAGCCCAAACTCCCTGCACGATTGGAAATAATAGAGCATCCCCAAGAGTTCCTTCAACGTTATCGGCTTCTGCTCCTTCGATTTTTCATCATACAGTTCCTCATAGGTATGCGAACGCATTTCAAGTTCGGTGACCTTCCCGGTTTTACGCATGAAGTCAACGTATTGTTTCTTGAACTCCGGCGTTTGTTCGACAAAAATCGGAACTGGATTTCCCACCATCAGTTTCTGTTCGTTGTCCCCAGGGTTCGCTATCATGCAAAAGTCCTGGGACGAATCCAAAATGAGATAGGGAATGTGCAAACGGTCAAAAATCAAGGCAAGAATGATGCACGAAGTCGCTTCGTTGTAACGTCCGTTCAATAAAGTGGACGAAAGGAATTCCCCTTCAACATACGTTTTCAGGCAACTGTTTTTAACGGTCGAATACACCAACTTGATCTGTGCGGAGGTCTTTTTTGTCTCAATCTTCTTGGCTGCCAATTCCTTAAGGATATTCTCGAATTTGGTGTCGAGATACACGAAATCTTCCGCCGTCAGGAGGTCGTCCACAGCCAAAAAAGCATCCAACGTGTCCGTTTGATCTTGGACATACTTGGTGAACGTCTTTTTTTCAAAGTTGGAATGAAACCGAAGATCGTTGAAGGTGACAACGGAATCTGTTTGGGCGATGGAAATGGCAGCCTGCACCAAACAGGCTAGAACGAAAAGCATCCTTTTCCTCATGGGAATGAGTCTTATTTGTAGATGCAGAGATACGCCGTGGGCTCCTGAGCTTTTACCTTGAATTTCAAGCCTTTGTCAACGATAAACGTTTCACCTTTACCAAAAAGTTTCCACTCGTCCGAACCGGGTAGCAGCACATTCAAGGCTCCTGAAACCACGGTCATGTATTCCACGGTTCCTGTTCCAAATTCATATTCACCAGCGGAAATAACACCGACCGTGCTCACCCCTTCTGCATTTTCCAAAGCGATGGATTTAACCTTTCCATCAAAGTATTCGTTTACTTTCAACATAGTAATTTAGTTATTTGGTGCGAAGATACATTTTTTGCCGCACCTCTCAAAGCGTCTTTAACTCAAAGCGTCTTGATTTCCGGATGGTTTTTGATGTAATCCATTCCATCTTTGTATCCCTGCCTATAGATGCGTTGGTATGCTTCGAATTTGAACTCATGAAACTTTTTGACCGCTTGGCAGTCAATGACGTGATCGCAAAGGGAACGCCCTTCGGCTGAATTGACTTTTTGGATGCCTCGGATGGTATACGCCATAACTTCGATGGGACGTTTCAACACGTTTGGTGCCGAATAGGGCAGGACATCCACCCCGATTACAGCCCGGCACAAGGGCTTCAAAGGCTGACTCGGCAGGTTGTTGAGCACGCCGCCGTCCACGTAATAGATTCCGTCCACCACTTGTGTTTCGAACACGCCAGGAATGCTTGCCGAGGCTGAAACCCAAGTGGCAAGGTTCTTACCGCTGCTCTTGATTTCCCATTCCATCGTATTCAGGTTGGTCACGCAGATGAACATTTTCCGTTTCAAACTCTTAAAACTATCTTGTGGAATGGTTTCGTGAATGAGTTTCAGAACCGTTCCATGGGTGGAGAACCCCGATTTCCAAAACGACGGTCTGAATGTCATTAATTTAGACACCAAATACAAACGGTCTTCCTGAATCATCTTCATCATCTCGGTAGGGTTGTAACCGGCAGCATAGAGCGTCCCCACTATGGCTCCCATACTGGAGCCCGAAATCAGTTCCGGTTCGATGCCGTTGTCGAGCAAGGCTTGCAACACGCCGATGTGGGCGATTCCGATGGCGCCGCCGCCCGAGAGGCATAGGCCGAGTGGTTTGCGTATTTCTGTTTCCATGATGTTGGTGTTTTCTAGTGCAATTATACGTCTTTTTCGAGAAAAGAGGTGCTGTTTTTTCCCTTGATATAGCTAAAAAATATAAATTTTATCGATAAAATCTATCCATTCATTTTATTGACAGACTTTCAATGTTTCCATGTATTTTTGTAAAAAACAGAATACGATGAAAACGTTCAAACTACTTTCCGTGATTGTATTGGCTCTGCTGGTCGTACCAGCCATCGATGCCAAAAAAAACAAATCCATTAATAACGAACCGAAAATGAACATCTATACGTTTAAAGTAGAAGACAGCAAGGGAAACCTGGTGGACCTGAGCACGTACAAAGGCAAAACTCTGCTTATCGTCAATGTGGCCAGCAAGTGTGGCTTTACCAAGCAATACACCCCGCTGGAAGCCCTGTACGAAAAATACAAGGACAAAGGTTTGGTTATTTTGGGATTCCCCTGCAACCAATTTGCCGGGCAGGAACCAGGCACCAACGAAGAAATTCAAGCCTTCTGCTCACTCAAATACAATGTGACGTTCCCAGTTTTTGGTAAAATCGAAGTGAATGGAAAAGACGCACATCCGCTTTACGTGTACCTCAAAGACCAAACAGGCGGGGGAGCCATTTCTTGGAACTTCAACAAATTTTTGCTGGACAAATCCGGCAAAATAGTAAAACGGTATGCTTCAGGCGATTCACTCGAAGGTCTTGAAGCAGATATTCTAGCAATTCTTTAATATGGGAACCCCAAAATTGAACGTACTGGTGACCGGTTCGACCGGCATGGTGGGCGAAGGCGTCCTTCAAGTTTGTCTGGATAATCCAGCCGTCGTCAAAGTTGTGGCGCTGAACAGACGAACGGTCGGGTTCAGCCATCCAAAACTGACGGAAATCCTGTTGACCGATTTCCACCAACTGAAGTCGGTCGAGAGCCAACTCATCGGTCTGGACGCCTGCTACCATTGCATGGGCATCAGCTCCATCGGTACCAATGAGGCGACGTACAAGGACATCACCTATACCCTGTCCATCCTTTTGGGAGAAACCATGAGCCGGCTGAACCCAGGGTCCGTGTTCTGCTACCTTTCAGGAGCCGGAACCGATGCCACCGAAAAGGGCAAGTTGGGATGGGCCAGACTCAAGGGCAAAACGGAAAACGAACTTTCGCTGATGCCTTTTAGTGCCTTTTACCGCTACAGACCAGGTTTCATCAAACCCTTGCCGGGTGCCACCCATGTGCAAGCGTTCTACAAATACGTCGATTGGATGTTTCCCATTGGCAAGGCGCTGTTCCCGGACGGGTTCAGCACCCTTGAGGAAATTGGACTTTCGATGATCCAAGTCACCTTGAAGGAGGAAACGCAAAAAACATTGGCCGGTAAGGATATACGTCGCTTGTCGAAGGTGCTTCAAACCAAGGGGTAAAGGTCATTGAGCGCGGCTTCCAACCTTTTGAACTGAAATTCAAAACCATTTTCCTGAAGTCGCTGGGAGGTCACTGGGCTACCTTTCAGCAATAATTCGCTTCGTTCGCCCATCATCCATTTCAGCGGGAAAGAAGGTATGGAAATAGGCCAATAAGGCTTGTGGAAAAGCCTTGCGAGGGCTTTGGTGAACGACCGGTTGGTTGCCGGTTCGGGCGCGACGGCATTGTAGGGGCCTGTCCACGCTTTATTCCGAATGGCCTGCAAGTAGATTTGACACAAATCCTGAACGTGTATCCAAGGAATGCTTTGTTTGCCACTACCCAGCGGTGTGCCCAGGCTCATTCGCACGGGTATGGCCATTTTGGGCAGAATGCCTCCGTCATTTGCAAGAACGATGCCTGTCCGTATCTTGACCGCGCGGACTCCTCGTTTCTGAAAACAGTCCGCGACTTGTTCCCATTGCTCACAAACAGTGGCCAGGAAACCTTTACCGGCCGGATCGGCTTCCGTAAACGATGCGCCATCCCCATAAAATCCTACTGCTGAAGCCGTGATGAACGACTTGAGTTTGACCTCGTTCTCCACACATTTGTTGTACAACAGCATGCCGCTTTTCACTCGGCTGTTGAGAATCTCCTCTTTTCGGAGTACTGACCAGCGTTTGTCGCCGATACTTGCACCAGCCAAATGAACAATGTGGTCGGTTTGATTCAATGCTTCGGCATCCAAATACTCGTTTTCAGGATCCCATCTGAACGCGCCTTCTCCAACGGGGTTGCGTCCCAACGTCAATACTCGATACCCTTTTTCTTTCAGAAAGGTGGACAAATGCCGGCCGACAAGCCCGCTTGCTCCAGTAATCAAGACAGTTTCAACCATACTGGTGAATGTTTTAACATTTTCTAAATATAACCATTTTTTCCGTAAAAACAGAGGCCGGTCTCAAATGAGCCGGCCTCCGAAAAAATGAATCAGAAAAGGAATTACTTCTTGGCAGTTGGTTTGGCAACTGGTTTCTTGGTAATGGCGACTTTGTCAGTTGTAGACTTGTCTGTCTTAGCAGCTTCGCAACAGGATTTCTCACCATCCTTGGCTTTGGTGCATTCCGTTTTTGCTTCTTTGGTACCCTCGGTCTTTTTAGTGGTTCCCTGAGCAAATCCAATCGTCGTGAAGGCGAAAAGGGCAACACCGGCCATCAAAATTTTTGCTTTCATATCGTTCAACTATTAAATTTCAAAAAAAACTTATCGTGCCAAAGATAGATAACAACTTTCCGATTTCACATCCAAAAAATGTTAATTGTTGTTAGTAGAAACTATTTCCCGCTGCTATGATTCCCAAACGGAACCATACCTCGAAACAAAATAGCCGCCTTAATGCAAGAATTTTGGTCAAAAAATGCGATGCGCCCTGATTTTTTCGCTTACCAACCGCGGTTTCTGACACATTTTTGTATATTTGCTTCTAATGGTGTCAGAATGTTTTAATCTTAAATAAGTACCTATGAAAGTTGCAATCGTTGGAAGCGGTTATGTCGGTTTGGTAACCGGCACCTGTTTTTCTGAAGTGGGATTGGATGTCGTATGTGTCGATATCAACGAAGAAAAAATCAACAATCTTAAACAAGGAATCGTCCCCATTTATGAACCAGGGCTCGAAGAAATGCTCGTCCGGAACATGAAAAAAGGACGTTTGGAGTTTTCTACCAACTTGGCAGAAGCATTGGTCGATACTGAAGTTCTTTTCATCGCGGTGGGAACTCCCCCTGACGAAGACGGTAGCGCCGACCTCCGTTACGTTCTGGCAGTGGCGCGCGAATGCGGCAAACACATGAACGATTACCTGGTGGTTGTAACTAAAAGCACTGTTCCAGTAGGCACCGCTGCCAAAGTGAAGGCAGCCCTGCAAGAAGAACTCGACAAACGCGGTGTCGACATACCCTTCGATGTCGCATCCAATCCTGAATTTCTTAAGGAAGGCGCCGCCATCGACGATTTCCTGAAACCCGACCGCATCGTTGTCGGATTGAATTCCTCCCGCGCCGAAGACATTATGAAAAGTCTGTACAAACCGTTCACTCTCAACGGACACCCTGTCATTTTCATGGACATCACCTCCGCCGAAATGACCAAATATGCCGCGAACTCCATGCTGGCCACCAAGATCAGCTTCATGAACGACATCGCCAACCTGTGTGAAATCGTTGGTGCCGACATCAACATGGTGCGCAAGGGCATCGGTTCCGACTCCCGCATCGGCAACAAGTTCATCTATCCGGGTATTGGTTACGGCGGTTCCTGCTTCCCCAAAGACGTTCAGGCATTGATTCGTACGGCTAAGGACTACAAGTATGAACTTAGGGTACTCCAAGCCGTCGAATCGGTGAACAAGGATCAGAAAATGCTCATGTTCAATAAGATCATGAAACATTACAACGGTGACATCAAAGGCAAGACCATTGCCGTTTGGGGGCTTTCCTTCAAACCGCAGACCGACGACATGCGCGAAGCTCCCTCTTTGGTCATTATCAAGCATCTGCTCGAAGCTGGAGCAACAGTTAAAGCATACGACCCCATCGCTTTGAAAGAAGCCAAACACCACTTGGGCGAAACCATCACCTACGTGGAAGATCAATACGAAGCGCTCATCGACGCCGACTGTTTGGTACTCATCACCGAATGGCCCGAATTCAAGTTCCCCAATTTCAAGATCATCCAAAAACTGTTGAACAAACCCGTCATTTTCGACGGTCGCAACATTTACGAAGTGGCGGAAATGAAGAAAATAGGGTTCGACTATTATTGTGTCGGCATTAAAACCAACTAACATCCATCCAATGATAAAAAAGAAAATTCTGGTAACGGGCGGAGCTGGTTTTGTTGGCTCACACTTGTGCGAACGCCTCTTGAGGGATGGCCACGAGGTGGTTTGCCTGGATAATTACTTTACCGGCCAAAAGCAAAACGTGGTGCACCTGCTGGACAACCCTTATTTTGAACTCATCCGTCACGATGTGACCATGCCTTTCTTAATTGAGGTGGACGAAATCTATAATCTAGCTTGTCCGGCTTCCCCAGTGCATTACCAATACAATCCCATCAAGACCATCAAGACCTCTGTGATGGGCGCCATCAACATGTTGGGGCTGGCCAAACGCATTAAGGCCAAGATCCTTCAAGCCTCCACGAGCGAAGTCTATGGTGACCCACATGTGCATCCTCAGGTTGAATCCTATTGGGGGCATGTCAATCCCATCGGTGAACGCTCTTGTTACGACGAAGGCAAACGTGCGGCTGAAACCTTGTTTGTTGACTATCACAAACAGAACAACGTCCGCATCAAGATTATCCGCATCTTCAACACTTACGGTCCCAGAATGCATCCAAACGATGGGCGGGTGGTTTCCAACTTCATCGTGCAAGCTCTGCAGAACAAGGACATCACCATTTACGGCGACGGCCAACAAACCAGAAGCTTCCAATACGTGGATGACTTGGTGGAAGGCATGATCCGCATGATGGCCACCGGTGACGATTTCATCGGCCCAGTCAACATAGGCAATCCCAACGAATTCACCATTCGTGAACTGGCCGAAAGGGTCATTGCACTCACCGGTTCAAAGTCCCAAATCATTATGATGCCTTTGCCCTCCGACGATCCAACCCAGCGGCAGCCCAACATTGATTTGGCCAAAGCCAAGTTGAACTGGGAACCCAAGATCCAATTGGACGAAGGTTTGCTAAAAACCATCGATTACTTCCGATCCATCGTATAACGAAAAAGGGCAGCCAAATCAATGACTGCCCTTTTTTTGTATCAAATTCAATTACTTCTTGTAGAGTTTACTGTTGTTGCGATAACCGCTTTTATTGACGTACCAGTCGGAATAGCTCTTTCCGGAACTTTTCACCCATTCGGTGAACATCAGATAGGCACTGTTGATCGTGACTTTTTCAAGGGGATAAGGCGTTGATTCGGGTAATTTCAATGCCCAGGGGTAGCCTAAGGCTCCAACATAATATTTGCCATCTTTTACACTGGACAAATCTTCGTCCGTATCAAAATACTTGGAATCGACCAGGTCGGTCGGGACCATGCCCGAAAGGTGGATTTCCTTGCCTCTTTCCTGGTCGAATCCTGCAACGAGGAAGGGATTGTAAGGAGGCAATCCAAGGGAAGATTCCAATACCGGCGTTACCAAATGAACGGTCGACGTTAATGTTACCGGATCTTTTGTATTGCCTGCGATGTTGGTGTTGATCACACTCAGGCCTCCAAACAGCTTCTTGACATCATCGATGACTGGAATGACCGCTTTTGACTGTCCATATTCCGTTCCATTTGCACTCAATTTGAAGTAACCGGATTGGGATTCGTAACCGGTAACCGATTTCACATTGGATGCATCCGTACCCATTTGGAAAGCAAATCCATTGACATTGACAGCACCGGCGGCTACAATCTTAAACTTGGAAATGACATCGACCACTTTGTTGCTGGCGTTGGTTACAACCTGGAAATTGTATTGAGTGACAAAGTCATTGAAATCGTAGTCTCCTTTTTTCGGCCAAAGGTCTTCAAAGGCTAACATCGCCCAACTGTCCTTGCCAGGATAATATTTGTTGAATGCGCGTTCTGCATCATCGGGGTATTCATCCAATTCGTCGGTTACACCGTCCTTATCCTTGTCTTTCGGAACGATGATCTCATTCAACTTGTCGGTGGCGATGGCGGTTACAGGATTGGCTGTGGCATAAAAGACGGCGTCATTGAAATCTTCGTCGCTTCCCGAATTGCGATGTACATCTTCGAAACCGATAACCATCTTCTGTTCGGTTTTGTCATACAGAATGACATTCTGCTGATAAGCTCCGGCATTGAAAGCGGGAATGGAATAATCCCAATATTGACCACTTGAACCAATCGTAACGCTGTTGAATCCATCGGCAATCAAGAACCAGCTGACGGTCAAGCCTTTGGGGAATATGTCCGTCCAAACCTTGTTTGCTTCGTCGTAATATTTCAGTTTAACCTTGTCGCCTTCGGTCAACATGCCGCCCGATCCATTGAAAGAAGCGTTCGGGAATACGATGACTTTCTGTTTGATGGCAGCAATCGCTTCCGGAGTGCTTCCGGTAGGATAATAGAAATAACCCAACGTGTTGCGGTAACCAGCTCCTTCCGTTACGAAGGTCACCCAAATTTCACAATTATCAATGAGTTGCAGATTTGACTTGTTGGCATCCGCCAAAAATTCGGGATGAACTTTCGGTACCTTGTAATATTCCGGCAATGATGCGGCGATGTTCGCCTTTAAAGAAGCGGAGATGGCATCGCGTTCAACCAAATAAGCAGGTAGACCACTTGAATTAAAAGTGCCCAGCTTAAACACGTTCGAATAACCGTTGATTTTGTATTCTTCAGGGCCTACAGCGACAGCAGAAGCCATTCTGAGTTTACCATTCGAAGCAACTCCGTTGGTCAAACCATAACCGGCAGGGTGAATGACGGCCGTCAGTGCATTGGAGTTGACGACCAAGGTGTCGGGGTTGGCATAACCTGGGTAATTCACAACCAAATATACTTGTTCGACATAGGTCGGAATGTCAATGACGGATTCAGCCAAACCGTTTGCATCGGTTAGAATCTTGGTCAATGAACTGATGGAATCTTTCAATTGTCCAGCTTCATTATACGGATAATCCTTGAACACTTCAACAACGACACCCTGAACGGAGTTGTTTTTAAGATCTTTCAGGGAGACTGAAATATTTACTGACGAACTGGTCGAATAATCAAATGTATCGGCACTCTTGTTTGTTGGAGTATCTAAATCGGATTGCATGCAACTGTTCAGCAAGGTTGCCGTCAAAAGTGTCCCCAAAAGGACTTTGAAAGTTGATTTAGCTTTGAAATGCCTTTCATTAAGGCTTTTAAGGATGATCATATGGTTCTTTTTTGGTTGTTTTTAATTCTTGAAAATGTGTAGGCTATTTTTCGATGCAAACATACCACACATTATCTGAACGATAACTTTATGTGGGATTACAAAAAAGAACAATATGAATTAGCAATAAGATACAAAAAAGAATCACGCTTGTTCAGCGTCCTCTCAGCTTGTTGCGAATCTTTAGGGCGAGCGTTCTCAAGAATGGGAAGTATTTGCCACTCTTGATGTTATAAATAATGGACTCAGCCTCAAAGATCATCTCGAAATTCTCCGTACATAATACGGGCTTTTTTGTTATTCGATTGATCTCGAGCGCTTGGCCTAGGTTGCTCTCAAAGAAAAGATCGTATTCGGATGACTTGTATTCTTCTGCCTTGAACGAACCATGGTTTCCTGCCCGCACCCGTGCTTCCTTGTTGGGTAGGTTCATCATGACCAGTTTTTTGTACCGGATGTTGTTTTTGGCCAGCCATTCCTCCGTTTGCGGGCGGAATTTTTCCAAGCGGGAGGTCACGACGGTTCCAATCTTACTTCCTGGCACGTACAAAGGCGGGGCATTCAAAATGAAGTCAATGTATTTTGGTCCATCATCGTTTTGCTCGTCTGTCGGATCGGGGCATAAAACACCGTCGATGTCAAAACAAGATTTTTCCAAGATGATATGATTCAGGATGTTCCATTGGAAATACCTTGGAGTTGGAACCAATTCGAAGTAATAGTCCACCATTTTTTCCTTGCTTGGAACCACGTAAATGGCGCAGTAGGAGATGTCATACTTGCTTTCAAAGTCTTTCAGGAGTTCCCTGCATTTGATCAATGCGGCACCGGAACTGACGCTGTCATCAACGACCAGGACTTTCTTATTTTCCTTGTTGTCGAAGAACTTGCTGCGTTCACCTGAGGAATAGATGTGACCATTAAGAAACGAGTGCAAATCCGTAAACGGCTTGTTTAAATACAACGCCAACAAGTTCGCGGGCAACATGCCACTTCTAGGGATACCGATGATGAGGTCAAAATCCCTGGGTAAAATATGCAGTCGCTTGATAATAATTTGATTGAGGTCGGAAATAGATCGATAGTACATAAGGCTCTATTTAGATTGTTTGTAGTTTTCAATGAATTGATACAAGTCGTTCGCACGGTTTTCCCAGCTGTGCGTCAAGGCATATTTGATGCGTGTGGCCTTCAATTTTGGATCCGAGGATTCTTTAACAGCCAAATCGATCAACTTGAGATACGACTCAACGTCCTGTGCCAAATGAACTTGCTCGCTGAACACATCCCGCATGATGTGCGTGTCGGTGGCCACCGTGGGTTTGCCCATGGCCAGGTACTCATCGATCTTGAGCGGGTAATTGCCAATAGTGATGTCGTTGACCTTCTGCGGATTGATGCAAACATCAAAGAATGCGACATAGGCTGGTAATTCCTCTAGATTTTTGGAGCCGGTAAAGAACACGTTCTTCATGGAATGCAAGCTGCTGTCGCGGAAGGTGTCGTCCACAGGCCCCGTAAATACGAAACTGTATTCCGGTCGGAGTTCAGCCACTTTGCAAAGTAAAGGTTCATCCAATCGAAGGCTGTAGATGGAGCCCACATAGCCGACTATGGGTTTGGGAACCTGCACCACGTCGGCGGGGACTTCGTAGGTTTTGCTGCCATCGTACAAATCGAGGTTCACTCCGGTTTCCAACAAGTGAACCTTGGAATTGTACTGCTCCAATTCTTCGCAGAAAAGACGGGAATTGCCCATGACCATATCCGATTTGGCTGCCAGCAACGGTTCCATCCGGCTTCCGTGTTTTTTCCAATAGGGAACGCCGATGATGTAATCCCGACGGTAATAAATGGACAAATCGGGCTTGAGCATTTCCTTATAATATTGACTCCGGTAAATGTCGGTGTCCATGAATAGGGTGAAATCGTCAAAACCGAGCTCCTTTAGGAAATGCAGGATCCATTTGGAAGACCTTCGGCTGTTAACTTTGTTCATCGCATCGAACAAGGCGGAGGAAGGAATCTTGTTGATGGAATAGGCAACGATGGGCAGGTCGACAATCCATAGATTTTCGTTGATTTTCCGAATGGGCGAACTCTTGCCTCTGACCACATCCATTCGACGGTCATGTTTGCCTTTGAGCAAACACCGCAGCCAAGTGGCATGGTCGATGGGTGTGTTCACATAGACCACTCGGTTCTTCTTTGATATTTCCAGCGTGAAATTTCGGATGGTTGTGCCCAGTCCAAGTTCCCAGGTTTGCAAACTGGTGATGACGAAATTTTTTCCTTCCATGGTGTTTGTTTTTATGATTTACCTCTACGGAATATGTTTTTGAGTATGGACAATGCCAGCAACGGCAGAGAGATTAAGGACAATGTTGTTCTGAAATTCATGAACCTCGCGGGTATGGCTAGGAGAATGGAAAGTACCAAGGTAAAAAGAAGAATCCACCATTTCAAGGATAAAGACCAATCCCACCAAAGTAAAAGTCCAGAAATGGATGCTGTGAGAATCAGCAATACATATTTGGACGGCATAAGCCATTGGATGATTTTGTCACAAAAGTCGAAATTGCCCGAAAGC
>Ga0302213_1000078_pt1 | contig 68755 bp, 106 predicted proteins | sample II_Fen_N1_2_FD_194583 | JGI IMG/M metagenome (GOLD analysis project Ga0302213, IMG submission 194583) | Peat permafrost microbial communities from Stordalen Mire near Abisko, Sweden - II_Fen_N1_1 | ecosystem: Environmental > Terrestrial > Soil > Wetlands > Permafrost | place: Sweden: Abisko...
CTTAATAAGAAAGTAATGGAATACGTTTTCGGGGTAAAAAAGCCTACTACTAAAAAGCCGAAAACATAAGTTTATATAATACCCCTACAATTGCCCATTGTAGGGGTATTTCTTTTAACTTTTTAATTTTAAAGGCAATGTAAACTATAGTCATATATCCATTATTTTTGCCGGCATGAACAACGATAATATAGATTTATTTGAATTACTCAAAGCAAATGAGAGGCGTAGAGCTACGATTATGGAGCTTTTGAACAGGATTAAAACTGATATGCCGACATTGTGTTTTGCTGCTCGTCCACTCAGGGAGGGTGATTATTGGGAAACCATAGACCAAAAAAGGACTAGAACCGGTTACGTTCCAATGATTGATTTACCCCTTGATTTAGGACTCAAAGAGGATGTTTTATCCCGATTAGAAGCAGAGCACGAACGTTTGTTGCAGGAGTTCAATAGCTATACTATCAAAAAATAAAACCAATTATGCAAATTAAAAAGAAAAAAGCCAAAAAAGGCAATGAAACCTTGTTACGGCATCGAATCGGAAATTATGAATTACGAATTTCGGAAGTAAAATGTGAGATAGAAGATGTGGTACACAAGCTAACGAAGCATGTATATTACATTGGAGGGTACGAATACGGACTAATTGCGTTCCTTTTAAGCGAGGTAAAGAAGGAGGGCGATAAAACGGTCGCCAAGACAGCTAAAGAGGTCGAGGATGGCTTAGAAATAGTCAAAATATTAGTGTACATGTTGGCATATACCAATCTATTATTTTCGTCTGTAAAATTCAGGGGTGATTTTACGAAACTTGTCAATGAATTTGTTGCCAGTCAAGAGCCGAAAGAGATAAGTAAAGCGGAAGATGATGCTATTTTGGATGAAATGCAGAAGGTTGATGAAATGAAAGAAATTACCAAGGAGTAGAAACCAAAAAAAGCCCCCACCAATCACGGTGAGGGCTTTTTCGTCATTAATATTAGTACTGTTGCTTTTGCAATTTTGAGAATTATATCAGGTGGAAATGTCTCGATAATATGATATGGACATTTTCTCAGTGTCATATCATCGTTAAATATCAGTAATGCAGCACAATACATACATATTGAAATGTCGTTTGGCGAAGGAGTCTGTTCGCCCTGAACACTGGTAGTTGCATCCAGTATTCTCCCACACGTAGGGCATTTGTTGGGCTTTAATCTTGTATCTGTCATTTGGTAGAATAATTTATTAGTCAAATTTTACACTTCATCTGCAAATTTCCATTTGTAGCCTTTGTATTGAGAGTATTTACCACAACAACACCGACTAATCTCTGATATTAGATAAACACATTTATTAGGGTCGGAAAGAGACCTGTGAGCAACTGAAATGGAATCGTATCGTGCTATAAATTCACCATTCATATTCATCTGAATTATTGGTCTTCTTGTACTTGATGGTTTTCTGCCGGTTCTACTGCCGTAGTGAATGTAGTATTGCCCATTACACCATTCAAGATTGTCAACGTAGTTGTTTAATTTATCTTCATCTTTTTGGTTTACATGAAAAAGATTTAATGGATTTGGCAAGAATAATTTTGCCACCAGTCTTTTAATAGAATAACCTTTAAAATTACCTTGTTTGTTTATGTTTATACAACAAAACCCATTTTTATCTATGATTTGTTTTAATATTCTTGATTTTAAGTGCGTTCTTGTTTCTTCATCCGGTCTATAATATATTGCTTTATATATATCTCTTTCAAGTGATTTGACCCGACCATAATTTGAAACAAGGTAATAACCCTCAAATTCGGGAATATCTTTCCAAATTTCACCTTCAATATCTTCTAAAGACATGTTGAAGCAAGGTTTTAGTTTTGAATCTATCATTTTTTTGAGTAATCTATTAGTCCGAATTCATTTAAGCAGTTGTAAGCTCCGACAATATCAAATAATAGCCCATTGTCATATATTCGCTTCACATCATTAATCGACCAACCGCCCCCACATGATTGTTTAAAGTTGTCAGACAGGCACAATAGCATCTCATTGATTAGTGGCTCATACTCTTTCAACCTTGTTGGGTGAAATCTTACTGTTGTAGCTATACCATTAACAATAACAGGATATTGTTCGATTTCATCTTCTTTTAAGAAGCAATATATCATTGCATTGTGTACATTTTCGGCTGTTAGTATCATTTCTTTATCTTTATAATGTAATAGTTCCCCTCGGTCTCAATCTTGCATAGAATCAACCGATATGATGTTTCTAATAGCGGTGTCCCCTTTGGCATTCTACTTTGATACATAAGCAATAACTCACCGGCAAGTGTTTCAGGGCATAATTGAACCCCAAATAGCTCCCCAGTGATTGTTGTCTGTAATTTTAGTACCTTACATATACCATAGTGCTTATGATATATTTTATCGTTAGGCTTTAATCCTGTAATTTCTTTAATTCCCATCTTGCTTGTATGAATTTTCTTATACTATGTGATAACCAAAACAACCATCCTATCGTTAATATTAACGTCAACCAATCAAAGCAGTGATTGAATAACCATATAAGAGTTAAAAACAGTAAATTAACAAGACACATCATGATTGCTACTCTCATGATTGATTTTCTTAATTTTACCGTTTTGGTTAATAATGGAATAAGTTGCTTTTTGAAATTTTCAGCAGTCTCTTTGTCTACTGCCATTATTATTTCAAGGGACTTTAATAGTTCGCTATTCTTTGGTTCATTCATGGTTGTTTGTTTTGTGTTTTGACAGTTCATTTTTCTTGCTTATAATCATGTAGATAATGAATCCTGTCCATATTATATGAAAGGTAGATAACACAATACAAAGCCAATCGAACATGCCAAAGAGTTGATATGCAAATACAATAAGTGACAAAATTGCAATATTTGTAACTGTCGAAACTTTTAGTAGTGACTTCCACATTTCTAAATCAATAATGATACTCATTTCATTTTGCCTTTTTTCTATCTCAATAAGTCGTTTTATGTATGATTGTTCTATCCCCATATCTTTATGAAATTTTTGTCCGGCTCACTGCGAGTAACCAACCAATCAAAGCGCAATGTCCGGTGAGGGTATTTCAGAATAGGTTTTCCATGATGTATCTTGTCGTTCCCTACATTAATATACTTCCGGTGCTTTTTCAATAATTCCCCCTCAATGACACCGTACATATTACCATCTATGCCATTGTATTTATGAGTGATATAAGCCCCGATGATTGTTTTTGGGTTGTAATATTTTACCGCATACAGCGCATCCATTTGAATCACATCCGATGGGTAGTTTATTGTTGGTTGTCCCATAGCTTCATAATATGCTTTTATCTCAGGAAGAAGCTGCATTTTAGAATCAGTGAAAGGAATTCCCAAGGTTCTGCCTATTGCTCCAAGTCCACATCCAATCTCGATGGCATTACCAATTATTTCAGTCTTAAGGAAGTCTATTAATTCCTGAGTAGGCAAAACATAAATGCCATGCTTGTGCATTAAAACCAAAATCAATGTCCGGTCAATCGCTTTTATCACCTCGTATGGTAATACCTGTAATTCACCATCTTTAAATAGGATATTTTCGGCTTCGATAGGGTCGAGCCGAGGTAACATTTTTGCTTCAATTTCAATCATTCTTATTAAATTTTACGTTTATACATTTCTTTCCATCCCATTCAGGGAATACCTGACTAAATTCCATCAGGAAATTGTAATAAAAAACTTCGAGATTTGTAATGTCTTGAATATAATTTATTTCTCTCAGAACGTATTCAAAGTCATTTGTTACTGACTTGTGACCCAAATTAGAATCTATAATAATGAGATAATTACCAACTATATTAAAAACAAAATCTGCATGATTGCTTATGTCTAACAGTTCTGTTTCAAATTCTCCATTAGACATACCGGCTACCGTAAATTCAGTTTCTCCCTTGAATCGTTGAAGCACGTAAAATGTCTCCCAGTCAATCCGGTCGTCATAGCCAACATATCTGAATTTTATTTCTTCAACAGTCTTACCGAACTGATTCCAAGATTCATTGAGGTGTGCTTTTATTTCGTCAATGCTTGAAACTTCAATCACCGTTTTCATTGCTTCGGCTAATCCACCCTTATGATCTCTGTATTTTACCATAATGTTATTTTCTGTATAGTTTATACACTTCTTCGTCGCATGGAACGAGTTTTAAAATGTATTCTCGTGTCCTTATTTTGTCGCCATTCCTTTCGACCATTCCAAATGTACTTTCGTTCGCCCACAGGCAATAGATACACCAGTCATGTGCGTAGCCTTTTACAGCTACCCACCGGAGTTCTTCACCGATGCGTGAATCAGTCATATATATTTCATCAGGGTCGTTCAAAGCAAACCCCTGAGCAAATGTTTCACCATCGGGTATAGCATCGAATTGTTGTATCGTTACCATGATTATATACTCTTAGCTAATGCCATTAATAATGCCATTTTCAATCCTTCGTTTTGTTGTATTGCAGCACTTAACATTTTAGACATTTGCTCAGGGGTTGCACCTGCAATGACTAATCCAACAGTAGCATTTTCATCATTTTTGCTATCATCACATGCAAAAACCATAAATCCCTTTTTACCATTGCTATCTTTACAAATACCTGCTAATGTTTCAGATACATTCGATACATGCTGTATGAAATTGGTTATGTGTTTGTTATCTCTACTATATTCCTCGAACTCTTGAAATCCATTTACCCTTTTAAAATTGTTTTCCATTCTTTCCTTGTTTTTATGGTTTGTTTTTTTAATATTTTATTTTCATTGAAATAATGATTTGCTTTTTTTACTTTGTTACAGGCGGATATATGCCCTGCAAGTGATTCATCATAAGTACAATATCTTTTTTGGTATTGGTCTTGTTTACCTCCGAAAATCATGGTTTCAAAAAGAACCGGTTTGCCATCTCCCCATCTGTGGTCTATACCCAAAAAAACTGTTGAAACGAATATCTTTCCAATATTGGTCTGTTTGACTACTCGGTTATCGTTGTCTTGGAATGACATAGCCCATTCCATAACATCAGACACTGGAACTATCTCTTTGCCAACTAATTTATAATATAATTGCATCATACTGTTTCTAAGTTTAGATTCTTTGCATAGCGGTTGTAGATTCGTTTCTCAAAAATTTTATCTTCCTGATAAACAATAGCATCTTCGAGCCATTCGTTATAGCAAGTTTGGCAACACCAGTGATTCAGCACCGCAATGAGATAACCCCCATTACTCAGGCATCCGCAATGGTCGCAAACCTCTATACCGCCCCATGAGAAACATTCCTCAGAAGTGGTTGCTATTACCAAAAATCCTTTGTCATTTTCTACTTTATTCGCCATGATATTTCACTGTTTTCATTGGTTTGTGATATATTAAAATTGGAATTCCGTTTTTTCGTTTCAGTGGCACTGTTCCCCTAGGAACTGCCAATAATAAATCCATTGGGACAAACAACCATTCGGCTATTTTGTACAGGTATTCGATTTTCACGCTTTTGCGATTATTGAATAACCGGCTTACTGATTCCTCGGTTAACCCTAATACCTGTGCGAGTTCCTTTTGTGTTTTGTTGTGCTTTTTGAGTTGCACATAGACGTTGGCTTTGATAACCTTTGCTCCAATCACGTCAGCTATGCCCTGATTGGTTTTTACATATTCCTGTAGTCGTTTGATTCGCTCATTCTCAATGTATATTTTGGCTTTCTCCCGATATATTTCATTAAGGTGTCCATGATAACAGTCATAACACCAGTTTCTTTGTCGCTTTACCCATGTCGTGTGTGAAGTGGCTTTTCCGCAATCTTCACAGATATGAAAGAACTTGTCGAATTCATATTCAAGGATGGTAATATTGATGAATTTTCCTTTGTTTATGTACCGTTTTTCAATCCATGCCCCGAATTCGTTTGCCTGAAATTCTGTTATATGCACTTTCCTAATCCCATAGACAAAATCACTGCTCCGGTACGATACATCAAGCAAAAATGATTCGTTGTCAATATCCCATTTCAGGTAATAAAGTTTCTCTTTCATTTTTTACTTTCGATTCTGTTATTCGGGTAATCTAATTGCATAATGATTGCATCTATCTCATAATTCACCATTCGTTTTCTGTCATTCAAAAATGCTTCATTATATCTAAGGCGTTGAATATGATAATATGAATGACAAATTAGCCATTCAGAGCAATTAATCGTTTTTGAAACTTGCCATAGTGTCATTTCGGTCTGTTCTTTCAATATGGCATCATAACAACAATAGCATAAAATTGTCATTGCTGTTTTACGTCTGTCATTTGTGGATTTCTGTGATATTATTTCGGTAATTGAAATATCGTATGTATTAGATATTATCCTTATTATCTTTGCTATTCGCTCCATGTTCTAAGGTTAAACGTCCGTTTACTATTATCCCTTTTGATTGAAGGGCGTTAATTGTTCTCAATTCAAATGACACACCGTGACCACCTGTCATACAGCCATTAAACATTACCATGTCAAGTGGGTATTTCTTCATTGTGTCTACTACTTGTTGTTGCTTTGGACTCAATTTTATTGTTTTCATATTATTTATTTGAATTGTTGTGATTTTCTCCAATTATCCAGTATGTTATGTATTGTTCTTACATCAGAACCGGTTAAAGAATTTATTTTTAATCTATCCGAGATATATTTATGATCTCTCAAAATTGAATGAATTTCACAATGAATGAACTTTCCTATTTCACCTAATGATAGTTGTGTTTGCTTATTCAAATATGCTTCGTAACAAAAATATCCAAGTACTTTAAATGCTCTACAATTATCATTATTCGATACTCGTGTGGATAGAAATTCATTTATGTCTCTTTCGAAAAAATTGGAAAGAACACTGATTATTTGCATTATTTCTCTCACGTCGTTATTTTATTAAGTTTTGATTTAATCATTCTATAGGCTTTTGCATCATCAGAATTGATGTATCTTTTCCATTTGTTTTTGTACTTCCACCAGTCAATTGCTTCGAGAATTGTTTCAATTGGTTTTCCTGTTTCTCCCTGCATCATTAGGGCGAATTGTTGCTCTTTCTCTTGTTCGGCTACCAGTAGTTTGCGGATGTTTTTTAATATCGGCATCATACCAAGATAATCCTTTCTATTTACTCTATCTTTAAGGTAATAGTCAACCAAATCAATGTCAATTTGGTCATAATTAAAAACATTTGAGTCACTAGGATAAATGACAAATGTGAGTCTGTTTTTTCGTTCTGATGAACCTCTGCCCCAACTATAAACCTCGCCACCGGCATGATATTTAATACAAAGACATTTTGATTTGTCTTTCCAATAGTTCGGGTTATAGTCTGTTGTTTCGACAGTATATATGTCGGTGCTTGGCATATCGGGAACGCTCCATTCATTAGAGTAATATCTTGTCAGTCTGTCTTTATAATGTTTTCGTTCATAATTACCTATAACCAACACACGACTTCCAACATTAATTAATTCAGAAGTTGATTTCTTCCAATCACGAAATGACATCATGCCATCCGTTATGACATTATCATTATCATATACGAACTTCAAAAATCCGTTCGACTTGTCAATATCAAAAATTGAAGCACCCATCGGAACAGGGCTGAAAATTTCAGTTCGGTCTAATATACCTTGTAGAAATATGCCGATACGCATATATTTATAGGTAAATTCTTCACTTGCCTCTTGCTCTCTTTTAAACGCTGCTTTTTCTGATTGTTCCTGAATCTTCTGTGCCTCGTCTTTACTCGGTATTAATTGGTCAATTATATACAAATAGTCTGTCTGAACACGATAGATATTTCCACCATTACGCATATATATGAAACACATTTTATTGATTAGCTCCATTTCATTCGTCAAATGGCTATCTCCATAGTCTTTCCTGTATCTCCGTGGGCGAAATGACACGACACACTTATCGTTTGGTAAAAGTTCCTTATATGCCCCCGAAATGAGCCATTCCTCAAATCTATCCAAATCATTAATATCTATTCCACCATTGCGATAATCTCCAATTTCTTCATCCATATAAATAGTCATTTGTCGGATATGAATTGGCGTTCCATCGGAGGCATTCTGTCCTTCGGCTATTTGCACTAATTCTTCATTAATACCGGCATATAATTCAATCATGCCAATAACACGGAAAATTCGCTTCATTTGCTTTTGAATTATAGCAAGTTGCGTTTCAAACTGCCGTTTAATAATGTCCATTTCATTTTTCTTCTGCTCGATTTTCATTTGAACAGCCTTTTGTATATTACGGACTTTAGCTTCTGCAATCTCAGCACTTATTTTTAATCCTTCCAAGTTCGCCTTACTCTTAGTCGAGACAAGCGCAAATTCATCGTTCTCAGAAACATTGGCTACGGCTTCCATATACTCAGCTAAAACATCCTCGCCATTCATTGACCGTTCGGCTAATTCATTCAACAATGATTCATCCTCAAATATTATTTTTACGAGTGCTTTTTTGTAGTGATTATCAATGGTATATTCATTATCTCTATTATTATATCGATGTAATTTAGTGGTTTGTATATCCTCATATAAAGTGCCAATAATCCCATGAGACTCTGTTCGGTCGTACACAAACACGGTCGTTTCGCTACCACTATAATAAAAGAATTTTTCGCCTTTCTTATAGTCGTCATTTATCTGTTCAGGTGATTCGTTTTTTACTTTATCTAAGTCCATATCGGTTATTATTTTTTCATGTTTAAGTCAAAATCTAATTCTGCTTCACACAAATGTAGAATACTTTGGAATGCCTTTTTGCGTGCTTTTAGTTGTATAAGCTGAACCAAAATTGTTCCTTCGTCAATTCGTTCAGCATTTATGTTTTTGATATTATTTAATGTTTCTATCTGTGTTTTACAAGCATCAATTTCAGCTTGTAGTTTATTAATTATTCGTTCCATGTCATTTCTTCTTTTTGAGTCCTATTAAAATTGAATCGGGTAGGGGTTGTTCAAACCCGATTTTACGCCATAAATGCAACACATTTTCGTGTTGATTTACATATTCTGATTTAGGCGGGTGGAATTGTATTACACAATCTTCTTCATCCCAAAACGTATTTTTAATTAGACACATTTCATCCCATGTGGGAGTTTCTGATTTTTTGTATTCTTCGATATGTACAGATACGTGTTCCCAACCCATCCCATCGGAGGCGATTATATGAGCGTAGGTATCTGAACCTAGTTCGATTTGAAAAGCACCGTTATTCCCAAAGGAACTATTTGTCGCTAATGGGTGTAAGGTGTTTGTAATTCGTGATTTTTCCGGTACGTGAAACATAATTAAATGCTTGAATTCTTGTATTTTTCCTTTACTCTCTCAACATCTTTCAGGTCTGCACCTGAAATTATCAACATCGCCCCCGCTTGTTCGGCAGTAACATTCACAAGGCTAATTAATTCTACCAGTTTATCATATAAATCATCTGCGTGTGGGTTTAAATATGTCTTATTGCCAGTAACCTTATCAATGTGTGATGTACAGATATAACCCATAGTCATATTGTAATCCCCTTTACCTTTGCCATGTCCTAATATTTTGGAAATTTGTTCAATGGTATAGCCATCGAGCAACATATTTGTAGCAAATGATTTTCGGGCTGTGTGAGTAGTAACCATAGCCCATTTAGGCTTTGTCATTCGTTGTCCTCTGCGATAAAGGGTCACAGATTCATCTATGCCGACTTTCTTACAGATTACTTTCATATTCCGATTCACGATAACTCGAATTGTATCTTCATCGTATATGTTCCCTTTTATTATTTTGACCAGTTCCGGCACAAGTGGGTGTAATGGTAGGCGAGAGGTTGCTTTTGTTTTGTTCGATGTATAGTTGATCTCTCCTACTTGGAAATTGTTTTCGGATAAGATTTGAGCATCGCTGATTCGGCAGCCGGTATATGAACAGATTAAAAAGATAGCCCTTGAAAATGTCTCACCCCATTGTGTCGGGTTATATTGCTCAATCAATTGAAGTTCATTTACGGTAAGATATATTGATTCACTGGCTTCTGTCCGAACGCAGATTTCATTTGAAATATCCTCTATTGTTACCGGCAAAACATATCCCCTGGTTCTTGCTCGTTTAATTATAGTAAACATGCTTTTTATGTATTTTGCCCTCGAATTTGCAGCGTAGTTCTTTTCTTTAAGATAATCAGCAAATCGAAACATCCATTCGTTCGTTATTTCCGATTCGAGTATGCCCCCCTGTTTGTAATCAAAGAAGCGAAGAAATGCAGCCTTACCATTCGTTTTGCCGACTTCGCCAATCAGATAATCATTGAATGTCTTTTCCATTTTCGTTTTGTTTATATTTTGGGTTATTGTCATTTTCTACTCTTTTTGATTGAAATTCTTTTGTACGCTTATATTTTTTATAGTTATAATTGTCTATATCAGGTTTTTTTAATTCAGAAATAGCATCATCAACATTATCCCCTAGGCTATCAATAACATTACTGGAATTATAAGGGTGTGAATTAAAATAACCCTTAGTTTCCTCAGATAGCATAGAAAATGCGTCACTCAATCTTCTTATTAATATGCTTATTGTGATTAATTTTTTTAAGTCACTTCTTTTAATTTGGTTGACGCTCATAATCAATTACTTTTTATTGAAATTTGAAACCTGATTTCAAACTAATGAAATCAGGTCATAATTAGTGTCTACTGCTCAATCTTATTGCGTTTTTTTCGAGATTTACAATAAGGGCTTGAATAGTCGGGAACAAACAATGAAAAGAGAAAAACTCAGGTTCGGTTTTTGTTTCTGTTTCGCAGTCAACAACTGCCGTTTTCACTTCTGTATTGAATTGCAATTGATGTTTATAGCCATTTTCAGATGGAGTAATACCAACGACCATACCCTCATAGATTCTGTTTTCTTTCATAACAAAAACTTTTGATTCCATAGCGTGATATTTTGGCTTTTTGAGAATAATAGGCTGACCGTTTGATTCGGTCATATTAGTATCTTTCACAAACAAAGGCTTGTTATCATTCCTCCGTTTCTTGGAATCTTTTTGTTCTTCTACCCATAATTCATATTTGAATTCACAATTTTCGATGATTTTATCAACATCGCTCCATGCCGTAGATGTTTTGTACCGTGTCCATCTATTAATGCCGGTAACTTCCATTAGGTTTTCTTCTTTTAACGTAGCAATAAGAAACCCCACAAGCCTTCTTTCGATGTTACAATCAGTAGCTAAAGCACTGAATGAGTATTCATCTACTGATACCCAATGTCCTTGTGATTTCGCAAGCAATGTGACTAAACATTGCCTTAGTTTTTCTTTGTCTTTGTCTTTAAATCCCATTTCTTGTATTTTTTTAAAGTTTAAAATTATTCAAATGCTATTTCTCCGAGTACAATTAACTGTAATAATCTATCTGCTTCTTTGGCATCTATATTAGGTTGAACTGTTTTACCGGTCGCCCGATAAAGTTCAACACCATGTTCAATATTTGCCTTGGAAATGAAGCCGATTACAGACGACTCTTTTTCTCTACTATAGAGGGGAATGTCAGCACCCGCAAGTGCTACAAATGCAATATCTTCTGCTAATAAACATCCTTCAGAACGAAAAATGTTGTCAAGTTTTGGTAGCCAATACCATTTTCCTAGTTCGCTTTTTAAAGCTGTCGCTATGGCTATGGCTATGGTCGATTCTAAATTTTCATTTGGGGAACTCATATAATTATACTAATTATTGTAACGAGTCCCAAATGTAAGTCAAATTTATTTTTTCAGAAAAGTTAAATTTTCCATTTTAATATCTGAACATGACATTTAATATTAAATATACTAATAAGTAAAATAAACAATTCAATTATTCTATAAACATTCTAAAAATGTCTATTTCTTGAATTGTGTAATTGCTTTATTATTTGGCACTTTACATAAAAGTATGGAGCGAATCAAATACTAATTAAAATTATGGTTAAATTGTAGTCTTTTTATTCTTTATGTTTAATTTCCTTATGTTTTGTAATAGTTAATGCCTCATTAATGAGTAACAATTATTACTACATACACTATTGGTTGTCGTTCAAAATCAGGAGAGTTACGGGCGTACAGCTTTAATAAACAGTAGTAAAAAGACGACAATGATAATAAAAAATGTAGTAAAAATTACAAAACTTCCACATGCTAGGGAAAATCCCAATATAAACGAGCTAGTGAACAATATGGCTAAATATATGGTTGTTTTTTTCATTTTAACTGATTATTGAGAAAGTATCGCATCCATCCATATCATTTAAAGCAAGAACATAGGCATCTAATTCGGCTTTTGTGTCGAACTCTCTTTCCTTAATGAATTCATCATAATTATCCATCTGTTCTTCGGTTAGCTTGCCATCTTCTGATTCAGTAAGTATTTGTTCTAACTCTGTACCGAATGCTACTTTGATTTTAAATGGTTCGGGTATGTCTATGAATCTGAGGAATGAACCACTTGCAATCGTACTGCTTTTACTTAGATTCTCTTCGAATTCTGCTAATGTCCAAACATCAGCCAATCCGCTTTTTATTCTCTCCAAAATTACTGATTCGGGAACTTCTGAGTTCACCTCACCCACCATAGGGGTGTACAAAATAGCTTTAATCATATTTTATAGTTTTTAGTTCGGGCAACATCGCCCAATTTTGAAGCCGGATAACTGATTAAGGTTGTCCGGCAATGATTATTCCCAATCTAAATCTAACAAAGATACTTCCCTCGAAAGAAGTTTTTCAAACACTTCGTTAGTAACGGTTACTGATAACCACCCATCTGATGTGTCGTCTATTTCGATTTCAGTTTCCGAAACCCTTGAAATATCTCGTGTTATTAATCCGAATTTCCATTGCGATTGTTCACCAATTCCTAATTTTAGCAGCTTTTCCATTGTGAATTTTGATTCCTCTATATGGAAATCTTCTGCCTTACCGTTCATGGTTACTTCATCGTCCCATGTAAGCCCGATACAATGCCCATTGGCATGTTTAATTAGCCATTGACCTTTTGAGTCACATATCACCTGATAACTTGGTTCTTGCCAATATACTTTTTTGCCATCGTTGACCGCTTGTTTGATTTCGTCTAAGTTCATAATTTTGTGTCTTTTTTGTTATTAAAAAAAATGTTTATATATTTGACCCCTGTAAAGCAAATCACTAAACTATTAGTGAACATTTGTGATTTGCCTTCAAAAAATTGTAAAAGAAAACCGTACTCGCTTTTAGTGGGTACGGTTTCTGATTTTTAAGCAACTATTTTTTTCTAAGTTATCGGTTATTTTCATCTAAAACCCCTTCCTCTTTCCATTTTTCCCATAAATCAACACTATATCCATCATCTGTTTTGACTCCCAAAAATTCGAAGTAATAACGACTTGAAATCATTTCAGGGTATTGGCTATCCGGCAATACATCGACTGATTCAATCAAATGCTTGATTGTCTTATTAAAGGCATCTGCACCGGAAGATGCGATTATACAAGCAGAAAAATCGGATTCATTATAATAAATCCCACTTCGACCAAACTTAGCCCTATCAAAGTTTAATCCTACAGAATACCACCCTTTTTTTTCTTTATGTAATTCAGCAAGTCGATTTTGAATCCTTTGTTCATTCTCGGCAAGTCTTTGTACTTTTTCTTCCTCAATTTTTTCTGAATAAATGCGGTCATGTTCTTCAATAGTATCAGCTAGAGCAGGATAAATTAGAATCCTTGTAGTACTGCAACCTGTTGTCGCCAAATCACTAAAACCTTCGACAAATTTGCCATTGTGTTTAATGAAACTGACATTACCGCTCGGATGATACACAGGTTCGCCTTCATATAAAGCATGAAGTCTATTGCAGCAATTTTCATTACATACAAGTCGATGACCATTGCCTCTAAACTCTAACGAATTAATAAAGCTAATAGCTTCCTCGGCATTAGTACATAATGCCTTTCGATTAAAATAAACGAATACATATTTTCTCATATTTTCTCTGTTTAACCCATCAGGCGGGGTTCTTTATTGTGAGCTACGTTGCTCATTGTTATATACTACCCGCCAAAGATAGTATATTTTAGCTTATTTCTGCCAATTATTTGTGTCCTCGATAACATATCGCTTCTCAACTGTGGCACGTTGTAGGATTGTGATTTCGCTAGGTTTTAGCTCCCAGTCGGTTAAATCTCCAAAGAAATAATGCTGTTTGTCGCTATTCAAATCGTCCTGTTCGTACCCTTTGTAATCCCAACCATTCAGAATTAGCCCGGTCTTTTTATTTATGGCGAAATGGGTGTACCCTTTGCCGAGGATGAATTGCTTTTTCATGGTTGTTCGGGTTTATGGATATTATACCATTCGATAAATAGGACTATTGACCTGAAAACACACTCATTTAGTAGTGTTCCATAATTTTCGACATAAAACTTAGGTACTCCAATCTTTTTGGTGAATGAATTTATGTCCTGAATAAAGCAGATATTTGAGTAAAAAAGGCATACAAATCCAAGTGATTCAATCTTTTCTCTTACAGGCATAATCCAATTCCAGTCTGAATTATATCTAAATTGATGTGATTGAGCCACCTGTTGACTATTATTTGCGGGTGTATTTATCCAACCTTTCGACAGCCATTCAAAAGGTAAATCAGTTCTGTATTCACCGCCCATGAATTTAGCAATAAGTTCATTGCCATAGGTAATTTCTTGTTCTTCCATAAAATATCTATTTAATTTATATTGTTCCGGCAGCCCAAACCACTAAACTGCCGGTATGGTATTAGTACACCATGTTTTCAACTTCCTCTGCAAAGATACGATTTAGCACGTTTAATACAAATTTATAACGTGCTAATATGTTTTGCAATTTATTGAAGCTGTATAATTCATTGTTGCTTTTCGGCTTTCTAAATCCATCGCCATTTTTGCGCCCGAACTTAGCCTTCAGTTCAATTTCGCTTTTGCTATAATTAGATAGTTGCAGTTTCTCATAGTCGTCCATTGGTAGACCTTGCTTGTAAAAGTCGCATATTATCGCAGCTTCTTCATACGTCAAGTCAGGGGACAACATATCATTTTCTTTCAACAGAAAATAATTATCGCAATTGATTGGACTAAACCCAAGTGCATAGTAATTCGTATTACTTTCACCCTTGCAGAATTGATTGTAGAAAATCTTTTCCCAACCGCTTTGTTTAAACTCACTCTCACGAGCTTTCTTTTTGTAGTCGATAGTTCGGGCATACCTCATACATTCTACCTCTATATCGAAGTTCTTTTTGAAAACTTCAATCAATTTCTTGTTACCGGACTGTACCGATTCTTCGAGATTATGCTTTGCACATTCAAAGGCTTGTTCGCTCTCGGCAAACGTATCTCTTAAGCTCATTATGTCACGAGCTAATTTTGCACGATATGGTGCAGTCCTGAATGTTGTTTTTTGTTCTGTTACACTATGATTCGGGAAACTCTTTTTTACCATGTCGATAACCATTATCAACCGGTCAATTTCAAAAGAGATTTTTCCTGTCTCATTGTAATGAATTGTAATCTTTGTGCCGTTCATTTCGTAACCATTTTCAGATAACTTGTGATAATTACATATATCTAAAGCTGTATCACCATTTAAAGCATACTTTTTGCTATTGTATCTTAATTCGTCATTATGGATATACGAAAATAAGATGTCAACGCAATTGTCAAGCTGACTGAGTAAATCAATTTTTGTTGTTTCCATTTTCTTGTTATTAAGTTAGTATTCGTTCTGTGGACTCATTTCACTAAGTACACAGATAAGAAAGCTACTTAATTTCACCAAGTAGCCTGATCGCTTCGCCCATTGCTTCGGTAGCTTTGTTCAACAACTCTTTGTTGTCAGCTCCGAGCATGATAAATGTTCCTTTCACGTCCATTTTCTGACTTAGTTTACAAGCCGATTGGACTTTCAATAAATGGTTGATGTTTGTTTGGAATAGTTTCATGTCTTTAAAATTAGTTTGTTCCCCCGCCCCAAACCAATAAAGCGAAGGAGTAATAAGTTATCTTATTTCAGAAAAACACTTATCTATGAAGTCTTTATTCATATTTGGTGTTTTATTGTATATCTCTTTTGAAATAGTTAATATTTGCTCTCTATCGTATGGGAAATCAAAACTTTGTGATGTAAGTTCGGGATTCAAGAGAAACAAAAACGCATCTTTCAGAAATATCAAATCATTTATTTCTTCAACCAATTCAGTCTTAGTATATTCTAATTCACCAAAACTAAAATCTAATACAATTTTTTCCATATTCGTATTTTCGATTACGGTAATGTAGTGACCTTTCAAAAGTTTAGTCCTCTGTCTACTGTCATAAAATCGAGTGATTTCGATAGACTGTTTTGTCTCTAAAATCTTACCCAATGCCGGACAATAACCTTGTGGAATGCCAGGCAATTCATGTATGACTTTTTGTTCATCATCGTAATCCATAATATCCTTAACCTCAACGGTTGTATAACCTACAAACTTTAAGTAGATGTCAAATTTTGGTACTTGAATTGTTTTCATACTTCCGTTTTTAGTTTTTTGAAAAATTCTGTTTTACTTCCTATGAAAATACATGCCCCATGTCGTAAACCTCTATTTCTATTTGTTCATTGTTTTTTACGGTGATTTTATCATCATCGTGTCGTAGAAATACGGTTGCGACATCATTATTTTGAGAGTATTGCGGTTCTCTCGTTCCTTTTCGTGTTTTGACCTCAATTTTTTTCATTTCATTGGATTTTTTTTACAGGTTCTCCATAATACTTCTTCACTGAAATTGCTGATTAGATGTATATTCATTGGTTTCTCGTTTAAGAAATCATATCCATCGTTTTCTTTTTCGTGAAACATATATTCTCTTATACTGCCATCTAAATTTTTGACTTCAACAACAACTTTGAATGGCGGTTTTTGTACATTTGACGAGATAAAAGTATCAACATATTCGTACTTTTCATCTGTTTTGTAACCATTGAAACTGACATTGAAATTTTCAAAGTCCTTTTCACTTGCAAGCCGGACATCACTAGGATTGTTTATAAAAGTTGAGCCGGCTAATCTTGAACAAGTTGCCCCTTTTAATATTGATGCGTAAAGATGGCATACTTGATTTGGTAATTCGGGTAATATGTACCCCAACGTGTGTTCCTTGAACACAACTAATTTTATCTTTTCCATATTTTTAATTTTGTTCCCACTCATTAAACCCTACATTAAAAGCTATCGGGTCGTATTTTCGTAATACAGTTCCATATTTACCTTCGGATAACGAGGTCTTTAGAGATTGTGGCTTTAAATATCCACCATTCCTGTTCTTGTTCGTAAGATACTCACAATTTTCATAACTACATCCCAGTTCATTGAGATATAATTCGTAATCTTTTCTTGTTTTCTTTTTCATATACTTTTGTTTTTAAAATTAAATTTTGTTCCTATAGGTTGAGACAATCAACCTATAGGTTTATTACTTCTTAATAGCCAAAATGCCTTCTCCACAGCTATTATAAACTGTGATTCCGATGTATTCGCCATCTTCATATAGTTCAAAGTAATCACGACTCGAACCAACCAACCAAACGCCTGTATGTCCATAGGCATTTTCAAGTTCAACTTTTCGCCATTGAGGGTTTTTGTTTTGTTCTACACAGTCAGTCATTCCATCGAATGAGCTTTCTTCTTTTACGAAAAGTTTGTCAGCATTTCTTTTTGCAAACGACTTAAGTGTTGCAAGGGTTATTTTCTTAGCTTCTCTTAATTTGTCCATGATTACTTATTTTTGAAGTCAATTAATAGTTGTTCATCTGTAATATTCATTGGTCTGAGAGCTTCGTAATACTTATTATTTGCTCTGTCGGCAATATAGCATGAATGTAAATTCCCTGTATAACCTTCCAACATAAAGAAAACATTCAAGCCGACAGCGAAATTATGCCATCTTTGGGGAGGTAAGCAGTTGAGCATATCATCATAATGTTCTTCTGTTATTTCTTTAAATGGTTTTTGTAAGGATTGCAAATAAGGTTTTTGATACAATTCGACAAAATCATTCCACGTAATAGCGATAAGATTGCCACCTTCTCGCTCGTTTCGTTGTCCAAATGTTTCACCATCTCCATAATCAAGGATTGATTTATTAAAATCTTCCTTATTGATGTTTACTTCGTGAATTGAGTCGATGCAATGACCTTCGAATTCCACAGCTTTGTTTAATACATAAAGAGTTTCCATTTTGGTTTGTTTTTTGTTGGTCGGGTTATCCCGATTGCACCCACAAACCATGTCAAAGGTTTGTAGATGGTGTATTAAAGAAGTTCAAAATAAAAATTGCGGATAGCTTTCAGTTCTTCTCTGTCGCTTATGTACATAATGAATATCTTTCTATCTTCTTTTTTCATTGCATTAAACAAGTTTCTGCATTGAGTAAAGTTACCATTGACATGCGAGTCAATCATGTAATCGAAATACTCATTTTCCGTGTTGAATTCCAGCTCTTTTGCTAGGGTGATAGTTTTCTTTGCCATATTCGTATAAATTTATTGATATTGTTCTTTGTATTTGTGATATACAGCCCAAACTTGTTTCTCTGTATAAGTACCTCCGAGCACTTCCATCGCATCTTCTATGTCACCGACATAGAAACATTCACGGTTGCTCAATTCGTCCAAAATTTCAGCTTCTTCGGCTTCTGACTCTTTCACTTTAGCTCTGAACCAGTCTCGAATTTCTTTTGATCCTTTCAAATATGCTTGAATCTTACTTTTTGGCATGTAACCGCCTGCACCGATTGCTACATATTTATCACCCTCGGCTAATTCGCATTTGTTCTGTGCGAATTGTTCGTTTGAAAACGCAAAAAACATATTGCTCTCTGTTATGAGTGCATCATATTTCTTTTGTTGTTCGGCTTTAATCTCTCGATAATTAATTGTTTTCATACAATCTTATTTTTGGTTTGTTTCAGTCATTATTGACCTTGCATCCTCCGAACGGTTCAGGGTTCAGAGGGTGGTGTTATACAAAATACTTATCAGCATAAAACTGCTTGAAATACACAACCATACTTCGGTTACTATCAGGATAGCTGTTTGTTAATCTTTGCGCATCTTCTTGGGTCTTGTCACGGTGCAAAACTGTTCGTTTACCGCTTTTCCTTCCTATTTTCACGACTTTATAAGTCCCGATATACTTCTTTTCGCTCATTTCTTTGGTTTTATTGCGTTAGTTTTCTGATATTCTTTTACTGCCGGAGCAAATGCTTTCATAACCAAATCATAGTACTTTTTATAGCCATCTAAGCTGTACGATATTTGGTCGTAATTAAGTCCCATATAGGGTTCTAAGAAGTTTGCAACCTCAACTTTCACATCTCTAACCTTGCTTTGTGCCATTAGTATCGGACAATAATGCAGTTTCACCTTAAAGCCTAATTCAAGGTGAATCCGGTGCATTTCCTTGTAATACAATTCACAATCTTCATCGCTTGCATAATAGATTAATTCAGGGTCTGTGATTGGATTTTGAATTTCGTTTAATCTATTAATCTCTGTAAACTCTTTTATGAGTTCAGCTTTGACCGGAAATTTAAAGAAGTCTATAACCTCTTGTTGTTTTGGCTTAATCATTTCACTGACTGTTTGTTCGTATGCTATCGCTTCAAAAAGCGCATTGACTACTTTGATGCAGTCGGGGTCAGCACACATTTTTTGTAGTGATTCTGCTGTTGGTTTCATTTGGTTTGATTTTATCCTGAACTTTATTGTTCATTGCTCCCGACCAACCATTCAAGGCATATCGGGTTACAGTTACAGGCTCTTTAATAGAGCTTTATTGAACAACTCACAAAGTAATTCCTCTAAACCATATTGTTTAGCACCTGCAATCTTGATGTTTAATCCTTTGAAAGCAGGGCGCACGGTCATTTTATGTGTTGACCATTTGATATAGATACCTTGTTCGTTCTTGTGGTGGTAATCAAAAATAATTATCACTTGTTCTTCCCCTGAATGGGTTACGTCAATCTTACAACCTCGTCCAATAGCTTCTTCGTGAGGTAGTTTCTTTTCTAAATCTGAAATAATTGCATCGCATTGAGAAACGGATTCATTCGTTAATCTTTTGCGCCACTCACAATTTTCAGCAATTTGTGAAATAATTGTATTCATAATTTAAAGATTAAAGCCCAACTAAATTATTGGACATAGAGAATGCGAACCGTTTCAATGATTCGCATTCATTTTATTACGAAATGTTACACAGCTATTCAATTTCTTCTATCACCCAAAAATCTGACAGGTGATTTGTTCCCTCACGTTTAAGCAAGTTTGAATAATGGTCTAATTCTTTCATGTTTATTTGTCGTAACTTCTCGAAATCAATTTCATACTTCTTATTCGTAAAGCCCCAATCATGGGTTAATCGTTCATCATCGGCTCTACCGAACTCAGTCCCATTTGTTCTACTCATAAAGATATACTTACCTGTTAGCTCACCTTTTTCATTCAGTGAGTTCATTTCATACATATCGCTTACAAAATCAGAGAAATAATTCTTTGTATTCTGCACCATTTGTTCGATTAGCACCTTTTGAAGTGCTACCATTGTGTCATGTGACAATGTGTTCTCATTCATATCCATTAATTTTATGTTAGTAATTGCCAACTGTGAGCCATCGCATCGTTCACATAGGTAAACTGACACCTCATACGATTTCTTTGCTTTAAAAGACACCGCAGCCTGTTGTTGGGCGTTTAAAGAGCTATCAGCATAAACATCCATCTGTTTGCCCTTGTAACTCGCTACATAACCGTTCAATTTGTTTATTTTTCGGTACTCTGCAATACATTCAGGACAGCCGATTTCATTCACTCCATTTATTTGAACCCAATTACTCGAAAGCATTGGTTTTCCGCAAAGGGTGTTCGGGTCAAATCCATCTTTACAAATGTGAGCTGTTTTATTAAACACATCACCTTTGTTACCAAACAGGCTATAACCTGCCACTAAATCAGTCTTGTTCATAAGATTTTGTTTTAAAATTAGTTTGTTCCCGAACAACAGATCAGGGTTGTTCGGGTTGTTCGGTTAGCACTGGTGGCTCATTTTCTCATATTCCTTATCAATCAGTTCATCGTACTTTCGGTCAGCCGTTTCCATGTCGAAACTTTGATTGTAAGTGTATTTACATCTGTCATTGTCGTACACTGACACAATAAACTCAGCATCGTTCTTTACGCACTCAATAACCTTGTTGTTCACCACAACTTCTTTGGAAAATCTTTTTAGTCCCATAATATTAGATTTGAACAGGGCTTAAGATTGGTTTAGCTACATCGGGACTCTTACCTATTAATACCTGCATGAAACATGCTCTGCGTTTTTCCTTTGCTTTTTGTCTTGCTGCCTCTTTCTGTAGGCTCGTTGCAATCGCTAAACGGTTGTCACACTTGATAACGCCATTTCTATCGTAGAATGGTCTCTTTTTGCTGTCTAATAGCTCAATAAATACTGGCATGATTTTAAATTTTAAAAGTGATACTTATTTGTTACATAAAGGATAACTGTGATTATTATGCCGAACGCTCCGGCTGTTCCCATTGCTTTTACTGTTGTTTCAGTATAGTAAGGAATTGCAAAAAATGCACTGATAAACATAAATACCGAGGCGAAAAACATCACCCACAGGAATTTGATTTTTTGATTTTTCATCTTGATTATTTTTTATTGTTATAATTCGTTCATGTAGACATTTCAAAGTCATTCATGTATAAATAAACCCGCTAACCGGAATTGATTAGCGGGTTCGTTCGGATGGGTTGTTCGGTCGTTCAATTATGTTGCAATAATGCTAAGTCGCTCCGTAGGTTAACTTCATGGTTAACTTGGACTTTCGAGGTGGATTCACACTCATTATTTGCATTGTCCGGTCGTTCAATCAATCCCGCCAAACGTCGTTCGTTCGCTTATATGTTGTTCGTTCGGACTCGATGCTATCTTTCAAGCACTAAGCTGTCGTTCGGTTGTCAACACACCCAAAACACGCACGTATGGCGTACTATTAATGTCATAATATAGCAGGGGAAATTATATTTTGTGAGTTCAACCGGTTCAATGGTTTAAACCCTGTTTTTTGAGCATAAAAAAACCGTACTTCAAATTAATGAAGCACGGTTTAATTATTTTGTTCAAGCTGCATATTGTTTAGTAAGCTCTAAAATTTCTTCTTTTGTTAAAGTCCCTAAAAGTTTGGCTTTTACAAGTTCGGCTTTGTCGGCTTTTTCTTTCGCTAACTTTTCGGCTTTTTCGGCTCTTAGTTTTTCGTTTTTGCGTTCAATAATAATCTTTGTAGCCTGAACGTTTGCAATTTTGCGGTAACTTGCTAAACGGTCTATGATAACATTGTAATTCAGCGTTTCAACAATGGCAAAAGTATAAATTTTCTTGCCTTTGCTCAAAATCAATCCGTTTTTATCTGTTTGCTCGAAAATAAAATTTCTATCAAGCACAGAAAACTTAATTTCTACTGTTTCGATAACTGCGTTTGTCAAAATACCGCTTTCGTTTAAGGTTGCCAAATGAGCACCCAACAAATCAGCGGTTAACATGTTGCTTTTATCATCCTTAAGCGGAACAATGCGAACATGTAAATTTTTGCCATTTACAACCAGAGAAGTGAGCGTTTTTAATACTTGCTTTTTGGTTATATCCGTAATTTTCAAATTGTTTTGAGCTAAATATCTTTTACCGTTTGCAGTTTCGCAAACTTGCAATAAAACGCTCATTTTGTGCTCAAACGTATTGATAACACGTTTAACGTCGGCTTTAACTGCCGTTCTACTTTCTTTTGCCAAATCTAAAGGCTTTTCTGTGACGTTTGTACTAGGCTTGTGGGCTTTTCCGCTTGTTTGACCTTCGTTAAATACTTTTTGGTCTTTCAATTCTTTTGCAGTTTCTTGAATGTCGGCTTTTTGGTCGAGTTCTTTCTTTTCTAAATCTGCATTGTTCAAATTCGCTTGTTTCAAAGCGGCTTTTTGTTCTTTGTTCATAATGTTTGTATATAATTGGTTTGTGTTTCCTCTTACTTCGTGTAAAAGGCGATTTATAAGTATGTAACCTTTCAGAGTTACATACCTATTGGACATAATTCATCCCCGCCATATTATGACATCTTATTTTTAACTAAGTCATTCACATGACTTAATTTTAAAAATCGGTATGAAGTAAAAAGGGCTATGTATAAAGGTTGTCTTTATATGCGTTTCAACATACCTAACTGAATAGAGTACTACACGCATTGCACTGAGTGAACAAGTGCAAAGACAAGCCATTTAAAGCCGTTTAAAGTTCGTTTCTCAAAGAGGTTATAACAATAACCATAATAGCATGATACATCGGAATTACCCGCCCTATTGCGGTCTCTGTATCTTATTGCGTTTTTGTAGCCAAACGCCAAACTACATCTAAATCTAAAAGGCTGTTAGCACTGTGTTACACCTTCGTGCGTGCCTTGTAAGCCAATTGCGAGCGGATAGCGAACCAACGCACACCGCCCATGTTTTAAGCGTGCATAAATAGCACGAAGCAAGCTAAAGAGGCAAACCCAACCAAAGCAAAGGCGGATAATTTAACGGCTTCAAATACTGTAATAGCTTTCATAAGAGTTAATTTTATATGTTAAATAACTGTGGTTATATCGCCATTTCTGACACTTCAAAATTAATAAAATTCATTGATATACAAAAGAAATAGCACAAATATTTCAATTAATAGAACAACATAACATATTAATAATCAAGTATATGCGAAATAACAATGTTATATTTTGCAGGACTGAGACAGCACGAAAAACAGCAAAAACACTAATATACTGTATATCAGTATTATAGCAAATATGGTTTAATCCGTTAAAAACTGAAATAGCCATATTTTAACCACAAAACAGAACACGCCAATACTGTGTAATACAGCATAATACAGTACATAGCACACCAAAATACACCGCAAAAACACCACTTTAAAGCCTCACTACACAACACACCACAAACAACGGCACAGTAACACACCTCACAACAAGATAACATAACATACGGCTTTATATCAAGCAATCTGATAAGGTTAATTTTGTGTGAGATGGGCGGGTGTGGGCTAACTCGAAACCATAAATCTGTATTTGTTATAACATTGTTAATATCCTGAGAATATAGGCTTTATTTAACGCCTGTTACAGTCTCATAGGACTGTAACAGAATGCAAGTAACTGACTGTCAGACAGTTATGAACCCCCTTTGGGGGAAAGCGGAAAGCTGCGCCTCAGACCCGCAAAAATTTTTTCCTGAAATTGACGGAAATATGAAAAATTACCCTCCACAAATCGGACAAGAAAACCCTCGCTGTATGGATTTTGCGCTTATCTGAGCGTATTTGCCATATCCAGTGGTACAAACATGCCATTTTACCATTGTAGTGTCATTTTGGGCTTTAAAATCGGTCATTTTCTTTTGTGTGTTGGTGTGTGTGTCGGTGTGTTGGTCGAAATACACAACCAACACAACCATAAACACACTTTACCATCCTGTTTTTCAATCATTTAAGCCGATTTGTGTCGGTGTGTTGATAAAAAGTACAAAAACTCTCTCATATAGAAAAATTATTATGGCTATTTGTCCATGCTATAGATTTGTGTTATCGTGTTGTGTGTGTTGAAAATACCCTTTAAAGTGCAATTGAGTTAAAATATGTTATAAGAATATTCATGGTTATATGACCATAGAAACGCATATATCTTTGTAAACTCGACTGCACGGTTTAAGGTGGATAAGAAATTTTCCATATAAGAGAGTTTTAGCGATTTTGACCGACACATCGACACAAAATGCTGTAAATAGCTATTACGCACGCTTTTAATGTGTGTTTATCCCTGTGTCGGTTGTGTTGGTAGGCACACACAGAGGAATAATTAAATGAAATAAGGCATGGATATTACGGCAGAAACGGATTCTTGTAATGGCTTCTTTGAAAGACCTTTAGTTATAGTAAAGTGCCCTCAGTTTCGATATGTTGACACCGGATTGGGACATCACGGTATTCAACTTGATCGCACACTCGACACACATAAATCAGATATTATGAAACTGTGTTCCGAGATTTCAGATAGAATGCTTGAATTATCAACTTTAATAAACAAATGAATTATGAGTGAAAAAACAACCCCTCCGATTTCAATCGGGGTTCCTGGATTATTGACATTGATTTTTATAGTTCTTAAGCTGACACACAGCATTGATTGGTCATGGTGGTGGATTACTGCACCTCTGTGGATTCCGGCAACGGTGGCAATTACAGTACTTGGCATTGTGATAGTAATTAAAACGATAGTGAGATGACAAAGAACATAAATATTCTGAGACTTGAACATGACAATAGTCTGTTGGCTCAGGTACTCTTAGGAGATAAGAAAATTCGGGCTGCAAGGCTTATTTGTGAAGAACAGAACATGATAAGTCTTGAACTGGATGACCGAAGCGATAAAAATGATGGCGACAAGTTAAGAATACGGCTTGATTTCAACAGTTTAGAGTCTGTTTTGATTGTGAAAGACTGGTTAAATGATATAGCTGACCAGTTTGAGAAACTTAGACTTAAAAATTCAATTTAAGCATGGAATTGACACCGGCAGTAATAGCTAAGTGCAAGTTGGAAAATGCTATCACGAAAGCAATTCGTGAATTTGAGGTCGAAACGGAATATGTTGTTTCGGGCATTTCAATAAACCACAAGTATTTAGAAAATGACTATGGTGTACCGGTAGTGTATATCTATGAAGTAATAGCAGAAATAAATGATTGAAATATTTATTATAACGAATCAAAATGAAAAACGAATTAAAATTCATCGGTGAAGTAGTTGGCATTAGACCATTACAAGTATTTACATCAAAAAATGATGCAAGTAAAACGTATAAGAAACAGGAAATTATAGTCGAGGAACATGACGAACAATATCCTAATTCAATACTCTTGGAAGCCTTTGGCGACAAAATCGAGAAATTGGATAACATCAAAATGGGCGACATCGTAGAGGTTGTCTACAACGTAAAAGCACGAACTTGGGAAAAAGAGGGAAAGTCCGGTGTAATGTGTGCTAATAGTATTTGGAAAATTACGGTTACAACTGTTGCTCCATTTGTTTCGGCTGCCACACCTCACCCAACTGATGCTATTCCACCACAGATTGATGGTAAAGATGATTTGCCATTTTAATACCCATGAAAATATACATATCCGGTAGGATAACAGGCTACAGTCTATTTCATGCTCTTAAGAAGTTCGCTCAAACAGAGAGATACTTAAGAGAGCATGGGTATGACAGTGTAGTTAATCCAACAACATTGCATGATTATTCTATTGAGCAATCATGGAAGGATTACATGATAGTGGATATTAAACACCTATTCGATTGTGATGCCATTTTCATGCAGTCTGATTGGAGCATGTCAAAGGGAGCTAGGATTGAATATCAAATTGCTAAGGAACTAGGATTAAAAATCATTTTCGAGGAAGAAGTCCCATTTTAAACAACAAAGATGATTACACCAAATGATTTTTGCACTTATACCGACCACACGAACGAATCTAAGCGTAAACCGAAGATTGATGATATAATTCTTGACGAATATCTTATTCAGGAAGGCTATCATTGCATGTACACCGGTCAACAATCGGGAATGACTAGGGTTCGTGTGGTCGATAAGCGTGTGATTCTCATTACGCCAAATAAGTTGTATGAGGATTTACAGGATATTATACGAGTAGATAATAAACCTTGGCTGCAACCTCTTAAGGATAATTGGAAATTGCTAACACCTATTGCTATGCAACAAATGCGAAGAATTGAACCAAAAATACTAAGGGACACGGCAACAACAAGTTATGTGCCGTTTGAAAATGGGATTGTAACCATTACAAGAAAAGGTATCGAACTTAAACCGTATGCCGAAGTATTGGTAGAGAAATCCTGTATTATGGCTGATAAGATTATTCAACGAAAAGTGGATATGTCTTTTAGCGACTACAAAAAGGGTGTATGGTATAAGTTCTGCGAGAATGCTGTAGGTTCTGAGGGGTTGCCGTATTTAATGCGTTCCATTGGGTATTTGCTTACTAATTACAAGGATAGGAGCAATTCAAAAATGATAATTTTTGTTGATGCCGACCACCCTCAGAATCTAAATGCAGAGGGTGGCACAGGAAAATCTTTGATCGCAAAAACAGCTCTTTCAGCAATAAGAAATGTGTTTTATTCCGATGGAAAACAGGGTAGTGAGAAACAACGGTTTAGATTTCAAGGGGTTAATAGAATGCACGACATTATCTGTATTGATGATGTTGACAGAGACTTTAAACATGGGGCTATCTATAACGCTATCACCGGTGATTTTGCCACTGAAGAAAAATACAAATCGCAGGAAGTCATTGTATATGAGGAATCTCCAAAATTCGTTATTACGGCTAACTTCAAACTAAAATTAAAGGGTGGTAGCGATAATCGACGAAGCTGTGTGATTGCATTCACAGACCATTATAGTGAAAAACACACACCGTATGATGAATTTGGACACCGCTTCTTTGAAGAATGGAATGGCACACGTTCCGAGGAATTTCAATACTTCTATGCCTTTATGTTTCACTGCATACAACTGTATCTTTCCAAGGGAATTGAAAACTATAATTTCGATGATACAACTTATGTGAATGAGGAACTTTTAGAGCGAATTCATAATGTAAAACATCATTTTATAGGTGTTAATAATGCCATGCGATATTCAGACTGGCGCAAGATTATTGCAATGGAAGATGAAAATGCCTTAGACGTACTTAAGGATGTAATGAGGTTGGAAGGTTATGTAATAAACAACTCTATCCGTAGACGAATTGATGGACAAGCCAACGCCTCACAACTTTATTATTTTGAAAAGAAATGAGCGATAAATTAGATGATTTTGGATTGCCTGAAACCGAATCATACAGGCATAGAAACATAAGCAATGTTGAGCTTGGCATTCCTGAATTTACAGTCAGGAAAAAACCTAAACCAAAAGCAAAATATACTAAACCGGAAAGTCTTATACAACTACAAATTGATTATCAGGCGTATAGATACAAAGGAAAAGAGCATTTGTTCCCTCCCGAACATCAGGTAACATACAAGTTTTCAGACAATTCGACTAACGACCTGACAAAATCAATTATTGCATGGCTTGAATGTCATGGGCACTTTGGCTCTCGCAGAAACACACAGGGAACATGGAGCGTGGCATTAAATCGGTATATCCGGTCAGGTTCAACCAAAGGTGCTGAGGATATTGACATTACGATACATGGTGTGAATATCAAAGGCGAGGTGAAATTTGGCAAAGACAAGATACGGAAAGACCAAGTTACCTACCGAGAAAAGATTGAATCCGCCGGCGGACATTACGAGATTTTCAAAACATTCGATGGATTTTTAGAACAAATAAAACCATATTTATGAAAAAAGTATTTCAAACCATTATAGACCCCAAAATTGGGAATTGTATGCAAGCTGCTGTTGCTTCATTATTTGATGAAGATTTGGAACAAGTACCGAATTTTATCTCTTATGGCGATAAATGGTGGTGGGAGCTTAAGAAGTATTTAAGAAAGAAAGGTTATAAAGATGGGAAAACATTGTTTAATGAAAAAATAAACTCAGATGTAATTGGTGAGTTATCGTTTAGTCAGCTCTCAAAACATGAAGGAATTAATGGTTTGTTTTTCGCTGCTGTATGTAGCCCGAAATATAACCCAAGTGGGGACTTGTCAGGAGTAACACATGCTGTATTGATTGATAAGGATTTTAATATCGTGCATGACCCGAATCCGAACAATCAAGACCTAAAAAAATACCCATTGCATGAGTGCTATAATGGCATAATTTATATTGAAATTTATGAGCATTGCACAGAGCCATTAATCGACGTAAAATATGACTAAATGAACCTGTAAGATTTATTTACAAGTTTACAAAAACCAGTTGTTTCCATAATGGAAATAACTTATCTTTGCATGAACTTCAAACGGTGATTACAGGGAATTAATGAGTGACTAGCACAAGACGTAATACGGAAGCGATACGAACGAATGTGCATCCTAAGTATCTATAGCAAGCCGAGCCATTGATTCCCTGTAATTCTAAAATTGGTGTTGTATTTCAGTTGGTAGATAAGGTGTTCATTCCAATGTTCATCGGGTCGCAGGTTCGAGTCCTGTCAGCACCTCACTTTTTTTTCTACATATATTTTTTGTATTAGGTTTATCCATAAAAAAAAACAGTCGAGCTTGTGAAAGTTCGACTGTTTGCATTATAATATATACCTTTGCATTAAGGAAAAACGTAGGGGGGCAACTCTGAGGAACAGGACAGTAGTGCGAGTGTATTAGATAACGTGAAGGTTTTTGCCTGTTTTATGCCCACAAGCGCATCACAAAGCCTCTTACCTTAAATTAAAAGTGCGAGAATCATTAAGAATCTCGCACTTTCTGCATACCTTGCATACCTTTTGCATTAAAAGTATAGTACCCCCCAAAAACACCTATATGGCAATTATAGTAGGAATAAGTATGCAAGGTATGCAGATTACACCAAAATCGGAATTTCAATACATCTACACCGGTTATGAACTTGTACCACATATTCACTTGCCGGAAAGATAATGCCTACATTCGACTCGCACCGGCTGCATACCAATGAATCGCCCATCGTCAAAACATACTTGAATAAATTAGCTTCTCCCCACGTTGTCCGATTTGAAATGTTGTAAGCAGACATGAGCATATCATCATTAAGCCGGACAATGGATTTGTAAGCCGAAGTAATTCCACCAATACCGACTTTGAGAATGCCACTGGCACGTACAGAAGCGTAACCGATTGCGCCCAAAATAGCATTATGTGTATGTGGACTTTCAATGTTAGCCATAAACCAATCACTGATTTTAGTCGCATCTAAGCCCTGTTCCATACCAACAGCTATATACGCCTCAACTTCAAATTTCAGCCTGTTAGTGTATATCCCAAGTCTCTGTGCATAGCTTTTATTATACTGAATTGAGCCAATCCATTCATCGCTGTCCCAATCGGTAACATCAACGCCTAAACCTTTGTTTAAACGGTTTGAAATGTCCTTTGCGTAATTCGTCCTATTTGTAATGATTGTCGTAATATCCTTTCGCATATCAGCAAGTATTTGAATCGCCTTTTGATTTGTCCCGAACCGAAAATCTTTGCCCTGATTGGGAAAGGAGAAAGCGAGTGCCACAATAGCCTTTATAGCCGTATTGATACGATCTTTTACCTCTTTGGTTGACATGTCTGAATTGTAGTGGGCTTTTTTCGCATAGTCAACTACCTTTTGCTCAATCTGTGCTTTCGTCATTGGTTTCGTCTAAGTGTAAATCTATTTCCGGCAAGTGTGCATATTGTTCTTCGATTATTTTGCGGTTTGGGCAAGTATCACAATATGGAGCAGGTAAATAGTAGTGAATTAATTTATCTTCGGCTGTCAGTTCGATGCTCTTATCTTTCAATTTGGCATCCATCAATTCAGTTTGTTGCTTAATGATAGTAGCTCTGATTTGAGGGTCGAGCGTTATGTCTTTCAACATTTCAAGTTCGATGTAATTCTTTTCCCGAATTTCAGAGGGACTAAGGTTCGCAATTAGCTGATATTCTTTTTCTTTTACCGATGTAAATTCAGCATGTTCGATGTTTTTCATCTTGCAATATTCGTCAAACCCTGCCTTAGCAATTTCAGCCCTGCGCTTCTCTATATAATTCTGATTTTCAGGCTTATTGAAAAACGCTGAGGCGGTTGAACTATTGGAAGCTATTTTTACATAATCATCTCCCATTGTTGCTCTACGGAATAGGTCGTAAGAAGTTGACATATTCTGATTTGCAATGTATAAATCACAAACCAACCGCCTAATCACATCATAGTCCTCGTCCGAACTTTTCATGGTTCGGGATGGGGCTTTTTTTATTTTCTCAGGCTTTATTTTGATTGGCTGCATTGCTGTCCTGATTAGTGGTTTTATTTACAACTTGATTAGCTTCGAGTGCTAATTGTGCACTTTCTGCTGCCTGTTCTTCGTCGCATCGTTTATTTTCATCGTTAGCAGCATAAGGTGCATTTTCTCGTGCTGTTTGTTTACTCAGTGCACCGGAAGTAATACCCTGTGTTAATGTTGTCATTACAGCACTATCATCCTGTGGACTAAACATTTTGGTGTATGCTTTAACTTTGAAATTAGCTAAATCAGTAGCCATATCCGATTTCTCATATATCATACCCTCTTTGAAAAGCGTATTGATTTTGTTTATGATAATATCAAATTCATTAATGAGCTGAAATACAATGCGTTCTGTTGGAAAAAACATCATTTTCATTGAACCGGTTGGCATATCTCCCGATGATTTTGATTTCGGAAATACCATGCCGGTATAGTTTGAAATAATCTCTAACTCAGTTTCCCACTCAAATTTAAACGAGGTGGAAATGTCAGCACCGGATATAAGTGAGAATTTACCGGTTGTTGGAGTAATTACAAGGTCGGTTGTTCCGGTGGATTTTGTTTGTACTGTATTTGGGTCATCTACTGCAATGTGATAACGTGCTTTTGCCTTAGTTCTATTATCCTCTGACAGCCTTGATAACATTACCTCCAAATTGTCGATGTTGTTTTGTACCGGTGTACAGAATGAACCCTCTTTACGAAAATAATAGACAACTGGAACGGTGCTAAACCCATGTAAATCATGCGAAATCAAAGTCCAACCTTTTTCATCATTCACATAAGTGTCATAGTATTTTGCATCAATGAGGTCACAATAGTTAGTAAGTTTACCTTCGTCATTTATTTGAGTGTAGAATCTGCCGAAATATTCAAGCTGTCCGAACTTATCTTTTTTCTCGTAAATCTGTTCACCATCGAGATACGAAAGCACTTTCCACTTAAACGTTTTGGTATTGGTGTCCCGATAAAATAAGGCTGCTCCATCGCCAACAGCAAGAATACTTTTGATAAGGTCATTACGAAGTACATCCATATCCTTATCATTCCAAAATTCTTTGTACATAGACATCAATTCGACATTATTCTCTCCAACTGTAGAATCGTTGAACTGAGTTTTATAGCCAAGGAAATGCGCCAAAACAATTGTAATTGCCTCTTTTTGGAATGGTAGAGTAATACGATTTACACGATGATAATCTACAATCTTTTTCTTAGCGTTTAATATTGGTATATCAGGGTAGAAAAGGGGACTATTAATTTTGTGTCCACTTGTATGATATTCGTCATAGAATTTTTGTTGAGATACTTTTATATCATCGCCTATAGAAAATGTATCAGCCAAATAATTCATTTTTGGCTTTGGAAATATCCAATACTTAGGTACTTTAATTTGATCGGGAGTCATAGCTTTTAATTTATGAAGAAGTTAATTAATTCGTTTATTTGGGGTTCACCCATCGGCTCATAGGGTTTTTGTCCTAGAATCAGACCGAACCGGTAGATTAATCCTAGAAATATATCGGCTGAGTGTCCTATCACTTTGATAGTTTCTTTTTTGTCAATACATTGAAGTACACCATCTTTATCAGACCGCCAACGTATTCCTTTGCGTTCATGTAAAAGGTGCTGTCTTAAGGTCTGTCCAAAAAATGACCGGTTAAGCAAATCGGGGTCAATGCTCAATCCGCATTCACCTGTATCGTTGTAGTTATTAAGCACTTCCAAGAATTTACCAATCAATTCGGCTTTAGCATTGGCATACACTTTCATCATCTTTTTATCGACACCCTCAACTTTACTGCCCTCGGAAACAGCAGCATTACTGATGAACTTTTTGGCATTATCGAAATAGCCGGAAAATGCAAAGCCCACACCTACAGCATCATATATGAAATTTTGCTCAGCAACACCTTCCTGACCTAGATGTCTCATAGTCCATTCAACTAATGTTTTGGCTTTTAATCCTTTAGCCATATATACATTGCAAATATGCAGACCATCCCAAATCCATAAAATCACTTTATCGTTACCCTCTCCGGCAACGTCCATTGAAGCGTATTTCGTTCCGTTCCTTTGCTCTGCTGTATTGAAGAACCTGAACATATCGCCCTCGGATATGATAGAATCCCCGACATCAAGTTTCTTCCAACAGGCACGAGCATAGCGGTTTTTCATTTCGGTAGACCCTTTTAAAAGCTGTCCAAGATATTCACCACCACCACCACCTGAACGCATAAGATATTCATTTTCAGACATTTTGCCCTCAAAAACACTTATAGACATAATGACATCCAAGGGCGAATTATGTTTATCCATCCCTTTGTCCCAAAATGGCATAATGTATTCTTTAGCAAGTTCAAAAACTTCCTCTCTCGTATCGCCCCAAATCGCCTCTGTTATATTGTTTCCGAATTGGAAAAAGAATCTTTCCTTACCATCACGTTCCGGTATGTGGTAGCCTGTTTCGGGGTCAATCCACCACTCAATCAAATTGGCTATCCAACTATCAGCATCAGCATTACATGTCCCGAAAATCTGTGTTTTGATTCCGTATGTGGTACGCAGGTTGGCAAACAGGGCATTGAATTTTTCTTCGTCAAGGTGAGTGATTTCATCAATGAAGATGTGTGCCCATTCCTTACCTTGAATTGCATCCATGAATTCTTTCAGGGTAGCCGAGTAATTCATAAATGAAGCTCTTGCACCGGAAGCAAATCGCCAAAACATATTTGCCTGAGATTCGAGGTATTGCCCGAACTGAGAGAAAACCCCTTTGGAAGCATCGACTATACCACCACCACCAGTTGCATCTTTGATTTCTTTACGCATGTACACACACCTGTATTCGGCAATCTGTAAGAATTGTAAGATTATGGAAAGTATAAGGTGTGTTTTTCCATTTCCACGATTTCCGCAATACAATACTATTTTAGATTTACATTGATATGCGTTCGTTTGAGAGCCATTATTTAGGTAACGGCTTGTTTTACGAGACTTTAAACTTTGAAATTGTGCGTTTGAGAGTATCATATTTGAATAAAAAAAGAGCCATGAATCCGAAGATTACATGGCTCTAAAATTGGCTCTGTTGTATATGTGGCAAAGATAGGAATGATTATTCGTAGATATACAGCCAATTAGAAAATAATTACCAAAATTTTAGTATGCTTATATTATTGTTTTACAATTGTTTAGTATGTTCAATGTAAAGTATCACTTAAAATAATTTCAATTATTTTCAAAACACCGTTCAGAACATAAAAAAACCATATTATTTTTGTACAAAACAAATGTGAGGTAGAGCAGTGGTAGCTTGTCGGACTCATAATCCGAAGGTCGCAGGTTCAAATCCTGTCCTCGCAACTATTAAATTTTAATAATATGCCTAAAGTTATTTATTGTCCTGATTGTCATAAAAGACTAGGGGTACATATTGATGGAAGTGCAACCATAGAATTATATTGCAAAACGTGTAAAATTTCACAGTATATAATACTTAATTAAACAGGAAAAACCTGTTTTCTACATATTTAAAATTGAGCCTAGAGCCGGATAAGATTATCTTATTCGGCTTTTTTTATTTACAAAAATTCATAAAGAACTTATGATTACAAAAATTCAAGTCTTTGAAAAAATCAAAGCACAGTTGGGTCAAAACCAACAAATATCTGACCGGACAATCAATGAAACCTTAGAAACCCTAATGTCATTTGTGACCGAAGAAACCGAGCTAACTGCTTTTGTATCACTAATCACTCCGACTTTTACCTCACTAGAAGGGAATCTCCGACACGATGTAGCAGAAAGAGCGAGAGTAATTGAAGAAGCAGCCAAAGCGAAGGTAAAAACTCCCGAAGAAATTGCAGCCGAAACGTCGGCAGCACAGGAAAAAGCGAGATTAGAAGCAGAAGAACCCGCATGGGCGAAAGCTGCACGTATCAAACAGGAAGAAAAATTGGCAGAGTTGGAAAGACAGCTCGCAGGTGTAACAACCGCCAAGACAATCGACCAATTGAAAACAACTCTAATATCGAAAAATAAGACTGCTTACACAGAGGAATCATTAGAGAAAATTGCAAAACGCTTTGATTTTACAAAGGAAAATGCAGAGACCGATTTTGAAGATATGTGTAAAGATTTCGCTACTCCAATCGGGGTAACACCACCTGCCGGTGTGGGAAGTATTCAGAACCCGACTGCTGCCGGTTTTGCAGCACAAAAAGAAGAATTACAAAAACAGGGAATAATCCCAAAAGACGAATTAAAATCATAATAACATGAATACAGACAATTATGGTGTTTATGGGTCGGAATCGAAACAATTTGGTGGCACATATCCGGTATGGAAACATATTGATAATGATGGCATCGAAGATGGTGGAGGCAAGTTGAAAGTCGTTGCAGATTTTCCAACTGAATATCCTGTCGGTACAATCATCCCATGCGGTACACCTGTAAATCTATCCGCAGGCATTTTGACTATCCTTCCAACTTATGAGTTGGCTGCTGATATTTTAGCAACTGACACAGTTATCAAATTCAATGCAAATGCAACCGCTAAACCTATCAAGGTTGGTGATTTCTTAATGGCTGCTCCTGCTACTGTAGGCACAACCGGAACTGCATATACTGTTGGTGCTGTAGCTCTGAATGCAGGGAATTACGAAGTAACTATTGCAGCAGATGCTTGGGGTCACACAGCTAAAGCCGGTGACATTTTCGTAGCTGCCAACGGTACTGGTGCTAACAAATCAATCGCAGTAGTACCTACAGGTCTATTGAGACGTGAAGTATATATTGGTGCAGGTGCTACAGTAGCGACCGGTGCAAGTGTATTCTTTGGTAATATTCTGTCAGACAGAATTCCGCCAATTCCTGCGTGTGTGAAATCAGTATTACCACAAATCAAATTTACACCTGAATCATAATGAACGCAACTGGACTAAATTATCACGACTTGCTGCAAGCAGCAGGTGTGAGCGGACAAACTTTTCAAGCCTTTATTGATGGCTACTTTGCAAACAAATATAATGCTGCCATGTGGGATGGCTTTACATTTGATACTGCACCTATGTTAGATTACACTTACCAACAGTTCCAATCGGAATTGAAGTTGAATGTAATGGCAACCTACGTCAATCCTGATTCTCCTGCCAAAGCGAAATCTACTGAGGGCTTCTCTCTATTGAGTGGAACAATCCCAACCATGAAAGATGCTTTGGTACGTGATTCGAAAGAAATGCGTGACTTGATGAAAATGCAAATGGCAAGTGGTGACAACACCGTAAACTTGGCTATTGCTCAGTTATACAAAACTGTTGACTCATTGATTGGCTCACATACCAATTCTATTACTTATCAACGTAACCAAATGGTTTCTCGTGGTAAGTTAGAATTACTTGACACCAACAACCCAAATGGTTTGACCAACGTAACTTATTCAGCACAAATACCTGCTGCTAATATCGTAACCCTTGCCGGTAATGATAAATGGTGGACTGATGGTACAACTCGTGCAGCAGAAGGTTCGACTGCTGACCCTATTACAGTTATCGAAGCTGAAATCCAAAAATTGCAGGATGCCGGTGTACAGGCTATCACAATGGAAATTGACAAACTGACTTTAAAAGCAGTTTTGAAACATTCCAAAGTATTAGCTGCTATCGGTTATAGCCTGAATCCACTGGTTGCCAGTTCCGATATTGCAAAAGCAATTGCTACTAATTTGAGTTACAATCAAAAAGTTGCTGCTTTTGAAGGTCTGTTTGAAGCTACATTGAAAGTAACTGATGGTATTGCTTCTGTTGAAAAACTCAACAGGGTAACTCACAAACCTGAAATGACCCAAATGCGCTCATTCCAAGCAAACGTAATTGCCATGTACCCAACTGGAAACATTGGTACAATCAAGCACGTATTGCCGATTATGCCCGCTACCGGCTTCAACGGTTCTTTGGCTCAGTATTTCAATGGTTCATTACTGTTGCGTACTTATAGTGACATCAATACTAACGTTCAGTATTTCAATACAGAACAAGCAGTGTTGACAGTAATTGACAAGCCTAAATACTTCCATATTCTCAATATAGCCTAATTAGATTGCCATGATGACCATTGAATCTTATTTGCAGGGGAAATTCGAATACCAATTTTCTGCTTTGAATATCCAAAGCACTTTAGAGGGTCGAGGCATCGAGTTAGGCACTCCACACACAGATGTTAGCGAAAAGAATACAGATTTGGCATTGTCAGACCTGTATTCGATTCTCGCTAATGTAACCAATGGCGGGGGTAAGAGAATATCAAAAGGTAATAGGACTGTAACTGAAAAAACCTATTCTTTTGGAATTACCGATAGACAAAATTTTAGAAATGAGTCTATTAGGTTACGTCAAAAGTGGGATGAAGATGTCGAAGTAGTTCCTAGTGTACGATTTGAAAACATGTTCGAATGAAGGTAGTAAATGGATATGAATATCCTGATGTATGTGTCATTTCACGAGCGAGTGGAGAGACAGATGATTCAGGGGTTGAGATACTAACACCACTGTATGATGGGGTCTGTGAAATCCAATATGGAGGAAACGGAAACACTGCATTATTAGGTGAAAATTACCAGTCACAACCGACACTTTTTATTCCTGTGAGTAATGTAAAATTTCAGATAAATGACATAGTTGTCGTGACGAGTTTAAATGACCGTGTTTCTGAATACTCCATAGAACAGTTTGAGAGCCTAGGCGACTTTGATGATACATGTATTTGGCTAAAAAGCGGTGTAGAATGAGTAATGAACAAGTGATAAATGCAAAGATGCAAAAGTTCGTTGAAACGAAAGTTCACAACGATATTTTAAATGTCTTGGAGCGTATCGCAGACAGAATTATTCTTTACCTCGAAAATGATGTGATACCGGTAGATACCGGCAATTTACAGGATTCAACCGGAATAGGGATTTATCATGGTGACGTATTGAAACGATACATTCCTACGAAAACGGCTACCGAAGCGAGAGCAAACGGAAAGAACAGTCCCATATATCCTAAATCTCTCACAGAGAGGATGAATATTTGGGGACATGACGAAATACAAAGAGCTATTAATGAAGGTGCTATGAAATATAGTAATGATTATTGCTTAGTAATTTTTTCATCCATGCCTTACGCTAAGATTGTCGATGCAAGGACTGAGTATTTCGAGAAAATAATATCCGAATTGAAACCACTGGTTGTACGAGTTTTAACCCAAGTCAATACAAGATGAAAGTAACAGATTTCAACCCATTATCTGAACTGTCCCTAGTTCTGCAAAACGCAGGGATTTCAGATACAATATATGAAAACGGTGTTCCAACGAGCAGCTTGCCAACCTCATTTATTTCGGTTATGCAGAACGGTTCAATGAAACCCAAAACAATGAAAATGAGCTATGCAGAAGGATTTCTAATCATTTCCATTAGTGTCAAATTACTATCAACAGGTGAGGTTAATTCCAAAAAAGAAAAACTTATTCTAAATACAATAGGAAGCCTTTTTGAAAATAACAAAACCATTGAGTCGAACAACTATTCATTTAGTCTCGATGTAAAAAATTTAGGTACTGGTGCACGAGGAATTTCAAGCGGTTACTCAACAAAAATTATCAATTTACAAGTAAAAATTTATTAAAAAGTATCTATCATGGCTGCTAAACAAATAACTAAATTAAACTCAGTTTCTACTATATTCAGTGGAATTTCTGACATCGCAATTTGTGTTGATTCGCCTATTGACTATTCAACTGCAACATTGCAATCTTTCATTTCTTGGAAATCATTAAGTGATATAAAGTTGGATTCAACATCATTCACTGGTGATGCTCCTACCGAAACGCAGGTAAAGAACGAAAAAGGTTCTGTGGTTGTAACTACTGCTGTTGCAGGAACTAACAAACTGGAATTCATTTGTTACGACACTGCTGCTAATATGCTCATTAAGTTCCTAAATGGCGTTGACAAATCCCCAGTATTCGTTGCTGACGACGTATTTGCTATTGGTTCAACAGTAACCGGTTATGGAACTGCATTACCAATTGTAACATGTCCAATTATGGTTGTGAACGATGTTGCTAGTCAAGCTGTATGTTTCCCATACGCCAAAATCGTTTCTGAGGTTTTGCTTGATAGTAAAGTACTTGCAATCAAATGTACTGTTACAGCGCAAAATATAGCAACAACCGGATTATCAACCGCAATGCTTATTCGTGGCGCATTGGACGTTGCAACAGTGTAATCATTTTATTTCTTATCCCAAGAAAAGGGCGGGTCTATTCGGCTCGTCCTTTTTTCATATAAAACCAATCTTATGACAGAGCAAGAAGAATTAATTAACAAGATAGCAACCATATCGCATAGAATCGAAAAGGGAGCTAAAACAGAAGTCGAAATATTAGGCAAAACGTATCGGTTTGGCGACACAAAAAGAACCATTTGTGACAAGATTATAGACATAATGTACGATGTCAATTACAGCGAAGAAAAGGACTATAAAAAGCAGTTACGAAAAATAAGTACAAGTGATGTAAAAGTAGCTAGTTATCTATTATTGAATGGCTTGGCTTACATCCCTTTTGTACATGCAATTCATTGGCGATACCTGAGAGCTTTTAAAACATCCGAGGTATTTGCCGGAATAATTGAAGCCGGACTCAATAATCCTGAAACAGCTTTTTTTATCAAAGGCTCGCTCATTGCAAGGAATCTGATGACGAGCCGGATTCAGATGATAAAGATGGAGGATCAAAAATAATCCCATCCATGTTTCAAATGGCTTTGGATAACTCACTTATGATGGAAATATACCCTTTTGGCGGTCTATGGGCTTACATGAAATTCCATTTTATAGATGGTATTAATAAACAGTCAATCATGCTTTTAGATAAGACAAGGGTGAATTACAATTCAAATGGTGAGAAGAAAAAAGAGATAATAATTAAAAGTACAAAGTCCGAAGAAGAATTTAATGGAATGTTGCGCCGATATGGATTTGGAACTACTGATATGACAGACGAACAGAGAATAGAACGAATTAGTAATGAATTAGAAAAACAATAATATCATGGACGAAATCAATGACATCGGGCTTGAATATGGGGTCAGTTTTAATGTCGATAAAGGGGCTAAAGCTGCAACTGAAAGAATAAAAGAACTGTCTGCTGAATGGCAAAAATTACTTGATACACAGAAACTTGTTATAAGCATGGGTGTTGAAGGTGGTAATACGACAAGTAAAAATACAACAGCATCGACAGAGGCTACCGAGAAAGCCACAAAGGTAACTGTCGGTTTAAAAGCTGAATTATCAGCCCTTGAAAAACAATGGAATGCTTTATCAGTTGCAGAAAGAAAAAGTCAAACCGGTATTGATATTGCTACTAAATGGCAGCAAGCAACATCTTCTGCCGGTATTTATGCCGGAACACTAAAACAGCTAACGAAAGAGCAAGAAAAATTAGCTTCGGCTAACGTACCCTCGAACTCAAAAAGTTCAATCCAATCAATCGACGAACAAACAAAAGCCTATACTACTCAAAACAATACTATCTCTCAGCTTCGAAATATGGCAATGCAATATTTGTCTATATATGAGGGTGTTAGAATGGTAAAAAGTATTGCCGAAATAACCGGTCAATTTGAATTGCAACGTGTGTCATTGTCTGCAATCTTAAGAGATGCAGATGCAACAGATAAGATTTTTAGTCAAACAAAATCCCTGGCAATTATCTCTCCTTTTACCTTTATGAATTTGCTTTCATATACGAAGCAATTAGCAGCATATCGTATTGAAACAGATGAACTTTTTGACACTACTAAACGACTGGCTGATGTTAGTGCCGGACTCGGTGTTGACATGAACAGAATTATACTCGCATACGGTCAAATTTCGGCTGCTAGTGTGCTTCGTGGTCAAGAAGTTCGACAACTGACCGAAGCAGGGATTCCGGTTATTAATTTATTGGCTGATGCTTTCAGTAAGTTAGAGGGTCGTGCAGTTAGTACAAACGAGGTCTTTGCAAAGATTTCGAACCGCCTTGTGCCTTTCAAAATGATAAAGGACATATTCACTGATATGAGTTCAGAAGGTGGTATGTTTTATAATATGCAGGAAATTCAGTCAGAAACATTAGCGGGCAAAATATCCAACTTAACCGATGCTTACCAAATCATGTTTGCATCTATGGGTAATGAGGGATTAATGAATGATGCGTTGAAAGGTGGTGTTGACCTGCTTATGAATATGGCTAAAAACTGGAAAGATGTTGCTGCAACAATAGTTCCTGTTATAGCTGCTATTGGTATCTATAAAGCTACGATGCTATCCCTTGAAATTGCTCAAAAGGCACAAATCGCATATTACAGTATTAGTCAGGGTTTAGTAGATTCAAAAATAGCCAGTATTGAAAAAGAAATTGCTGTTGAAACGGCAAAAATGGGTGTGCAAAGTGCCGGATTAATGTTTGCTAAATCCAAAGCTGCTGCCGATGAACTTGATATATTCTTATCAGAATCAAAATCAGTATTAAACAATAAAGAAATTGCAAGTCTTACCATTAAAAATCTAGTTTTAAAGGCAGGTACAGATACTCAAAAGCTAGGCAATCTACAAAGCCAAATCAGTCTTGTTTTGCAAGAACAGGGCATGGAGGCAACATTAGCAGCAGCAGCAGCACAAAAGATTTATGCAGCTTCCGTTGAAACGTCTACTGTAGCCACAAAAGGACTTTGGGCGACTATGATGGCTTCAAATCCTGTTGGTTGGATTATGGGTATTGTTACGGCACTTGTTGCCTTGGGATATGCTGTTTACTATTTTATCGACAAATCGAATGCCCTGAATAACGAGCTTAAGAAAATTAGTGCAGCCGGTGCATTGGATGATAAGAATATGGTTTCGAAGTTTACTGCACTTGCTACTACTGCAACCAGTACAACTAAGACATTTGCCGAACAGGAAGAAGCATTAAAAACATTGAAAAATGTATATGGTGAAATGTTGCCGGCTTATGCACTTACTCGTGAATATCTTACCAAAATGAATGGCGATTATACCAGTCTTACTGATGCTATACACGGATATATCGAAGCTAAGACGAAAGAAAAAGAAATCGAAGCAATAAAGACAAATTATGAAGATAACATAACCCCTACTTATTCCAAAATAGTTGATGGTCTGAAAAAAGCAGGTGTATCAGCCGGTGAAGCTAAACAAGCGTTGCTTGAATTCCAAAAACAGGTGGAAGATGGTAATACAAAGGGATTGAGTTCTATTCAGATATTCAATAAGTTACAACAGATTGTTAGTGACATAAGTGGAAAGAAAATTGATAATAAAAGTACTGGTTTCTTTTCATACGATACTACCATATCAAATTTGGAAAAATTGAATGGTTTATTGATAGATCAGAAGGGTGCTATTAAAGACGTTGAAAATGAATCGAATACGTCTGAAATGTGGGGTAAACTAACTAGGGGAAACAATGAACTTAAAAAATCTATTGAGGAAGCATTAAAATCTGTAAAACAAGGTGTTAAGGACGTTAAAGGTGTAGCTACTCCGTTTGATGAAAGCCTTTATCAGTTCAATGAAAGAAAAGCCCAAGTTGAACAGGATTTACTTATTGCTCATATTGAAAAACTAACTAAAAAATCATACGAAGCCTTACGCAAAGGAATAGCTGATAATACGCTTAGTTTCCCTGATTTGGGTGCTGCAAAATACATGACGAATCTATTTGGACAAATCGACAATTTAGATTTTTCACCGGTTCAAAAAAAGATACATGACTTGATAACTAAAATGTCAGGTAGTCAAGGTCTTAATGCAGCAGAATACGGTTCGCTTGAAATGTCGAAAGGTACTGAGGAAGAAAAATACTTTGAAGATTTGCAAAAATCATATAAGGAAATAAAGCTGAAAATAGAGGAAACCAATCGAGCTACAAAGGATTGGACTTCTAATATTCAGGTAGCATCAAATGTAACTGAATCAGGATTCAGACCTATTACAAAAGGTGAGATGCTTAATGGCTACGTGACGATAGAGAATGGTGTTAAGAAAACAAATGCCGGATTGAATGAGCAATTTGCCACTATCAAAGCGATTTTAGATGCTTTTGGGGTATTAGGGGAAAAGCAAAAGAAAGTGAAAGACCCTAATATACAGCTATTAGAAGATGAAATGAAAGCTATCGAACAGGCTAAAAAGAAGTATGAAGAACTTCAAAAAGCCGGTTATTCGAGTGCTGAGTCTATGGCTATGGTAAAGAAACTGTATTCCGGTCAAATATCAGGTAAATTTGGGTTGACACTTGCTTTTGATAGCGATTCATTGATAGCGGATTACAAAAAATACATTGCCGGATTATCCAAAATGAAAGGCACTACAAAACTCACTTTTGAAGCATGGTTGAAAATCAATGATGTTCAGGTTGAAGATGTAGTGAAGGCAATGAAGCTAAAACTCAAAACTATCGAGGACGAATTCAATACAGACAAAAAACGTATTGACATATTCAAGAATATATTTGACGTTACTAGCGATTACGACCTTGCAGGGCGCATTGCAGCATCATTTGAGGGCAATGGTACTACAAGCATTGAAGTAGCCATGAAAAAGGCTCTACAGAACTCATTTGAAGCTGCTAAAATCAACATGAATGATTTTGTTGATACGAAAGGTAATGTTGATTTTTATAAAGCAGGAAGTACCGTTGATGAATTATTGAAAGTAAAGGGTCAGGAAAGTAATATCCAATTATTAGCAGCCAAAAAACAGCTTGATATAACTAAGGAATTTAAGGAAAAGGAAATTACTGAACTTTTCAAAGGACTTGAACAATACCAAACTTATGAGGATAAGCGAGTTGATATTATAAGAAAGGGCATGAAAGAACGTGATGAAATCAATGCTAGAACTGATATTACTGACGAGCAAAAAACAAAAGCAACAACTCAAAGTACGACCAAACAAAATGCCGATATATCAAAAAATACATTAGCCCAATTTAAAGACAGCGACCAATGGGCAACTGTATTTGGTGATTTAGATAAAGTTAGTACACCGGTATTGGAACGACTTAAAGCTAAGCTGATTGAGTTCAGGGATGCAAGTAAAGGTAAATTGCCACTTACGGAATACAAAGAACTGAGTAAGACCATCAATGAATTGAACGATAAAACAACCTACATTGGTTTTAGCGAGTTTATGAAAGCGATGACAACCGACCAGCACATCCCTGAACTTATCGCCAAACTGAAAGAGGCTAACGATTTGAAAGATAAGTTAAAGGGACAAAATGATACTGATATATCAGTACAACATAACGCCCAAACAACAAGTGATAAGGCAGATAGCGAATTAGCATCCGACCCAACAAATTTTTCCAAATCGGATTCTTCAATTGCTGCTCACATAGCACTCGACAAAGCTAATAAAGATGTTGAAAAAAGTACATTGGCATATACTAAGGCTGTTAAGGGTGCTGAGTCTGCCGAAAGTGATTTGTCGAAAGCTCAAAATGCACGAATAATTGCTTTGACTAAACTGGCTAAAACGAATAGTGACCAAATTGCCGGATATACGAAACTAAAGGCTGTTGTGGAAGATACCGTTAATGCTTTTTATTCAGTTGCCGATGCGGTTGGGCTTTCAATACCACCTGAAACAAAGGCAATTTTAGATGGTTTGACAAAGGGACTTACAGCTCTTATAGCCGTATTGACTGCTGTAGGTGCAGTGATAGATTTTGTAGCTTGGACTGCAACGGCTGCCGGTGCTGTAATATGGGCTGCCATGCTACCAGTATTAGCTATAGTTGCAGCACTTGCAGCAGCAGTTGCAATATTTACAATATTCAATAATGCTAAGCTAAATAAAATCAACAAGCAGATTGAAGAACAGCAAACTATTGTAAAAAACCTTGAAGCACAGTATTCAGATTTGGAACGAGCTATGAAAAATGCGCTCGGTACTGATTGGGTGAAGGATTATAATGCTGAGTTGACAAATTTGGCTGCAACACAGGTCTCATTACAAAAACAAGTTGAACTTGAACAATCGAAAGGTAAAAAAACAGACCAATCTAAGATAGATGATTTAAATAAAAGCATTAAAGAGAACATTGAAACTCAACAGGATGCCATTACGAAGTTACAACAATTCGTTTCCGGTACTGACTTGACAAGTGCAGCCAAAGATTTTGCAACAGCTTGGTTGGATGCTTATAAGAGTTTTGGCAGTACGACCGATGCTATGAAAACTAAGTTCAAAGACATGTTGAATAACATGGTTGTAAACACTATGTTGGCTCAGGCTATACAAATAGCATTGAAACCGGTGTTTGATATGATGACAGCCGATGCAAAAGTGGGGTCGGATGGTGATGCTACCTATACTGCTGCTGAGATTGCTGATATTGTGGCTCAAACAACGAAAAGTATGACCGATATTGATGCTACAAGTAACGCATTGATGGATGGGCTTAAAAATGCAGGGATTGACTTACGTGACACTTCTTCGAGTCTTACTGGTGTTTCTAAAGGAATATCAGGGGTTACCGAAGATACAGCCTTATTACTAGGTGGTTATTTAGATAGCATTCGTTTCAGATTATTTGCCTATTTGGATTTAATGGCTGCAACACCTGCGTTTGATATTGTCGGAAGTATGGCAACTCTTATGGTTGCTCAAAATGCACAAGTGACACATTTGGCTGAAATTAGTGGCTATACAAAACGAAGTGCAGAAGCTAGTGAAAACTTATCAAAGAAAATTGATAGCATTGTAGTTCTTTCAAATACTGGTACAGGGTTTGCGATTCAAGCAAATGTATAAAAAAAATGTAAAATATAGTTATAGTTTAAAAAACTATAACTATGTTTGCATTTCAAAACGTACAGATATGAAAAAATTAATCTTAGCTTTATTGGTCGTACTATGTTATTCATGCACGAAAGAAGATGAACCATTTAGTGTTATAGGTAAAACTTATGCAGCGAAAAATGTAGTTGCTAGTACACAGGATGTTTATTATATAAATTTGGAATTCAAAAATGACAGTGTTGTAATTTTTTCATTCCACGAAAACAGTCCTATTGGAGCAGTTTACCCATCACAAATCATTCCAAGAACCTATAAATTATCATATCCAAATATTACGTTTAGTAATGGAACATACGGTAAATTCATTTCACCGACAGAACTAATGACCGGTGATTCTGAGTCTAATTACATTTTACAACCTTGATATAAAATAAATCTGATTATTTTTATTTGATAGCACAAACACCAACATGTTTGTGCTATTTTTGTATCATTCAAATTCAGAGCCATAGAGCCATATTTCCTTTCGGGGAAGTGTGGCTCTTTTTTATTTATCGCCATGACAGATTTCAAACAAAAAGCAATAGGACTTGGCTTATGCAAACCATTTCAGGCATCATGGAATGATGACCTTGTAGGAATGTACAAAGAGGGAATAACTTGGTGCATTGAGCGACAATATCCCACCCTTGAAGATATGCTCCCATACGATGAAATGTTGCTCGAAAATGACATCTACAACTCAAAGCATGTTGATTTAATCTTAACCGGTGATACTTATATTCTGAACGAATGTACTGGTAGTGCTGAGATAAAAGATTACAATGTATCAAGGCTTTATGTTGGATTAAATAGCATTTTGAAAATAAATGCAAATGGTAATTCTCACCTGATAATTGATTGCTATGATAATTCAATAATTCAACTGGAAATATCCGGTAAATCAAAAGTAACAGTATGGCATTACGGTAATAGTGTGGTGCAAATACTAAAGGGTAATGCAAAAGTAACGAAGAAATGATACTAATTAAACAGGGTTCTAATACCTTATATGAGGTAAATAACTATACATACACTGAAAGCGACATGGGTGATGCTAATATCACTCTAAAGCTAAGTGTACCTGTAAATATGCAGGTTGTAGAGTTAGGCAAACCCGAAGTTGATGTTCTTGCACCTGTTTTTGGATTAGATTGGTTCGTTGAAGAAAAAGGCGAAAAGTTTTACCTGACTACTGAAAAACCGCAGGGTACAAAGTCAACAAGTTCACTGAATTATGTCTATGATTTGATATTTAATAGTGAACGCTCTGCATTGAAAAAACGGATGGTGAAGGATTTAGCCAGTCTAAGCCCAGACACTTTCATTTCCCAAGGATTAGTATTCAATCTTATGAATGCCAATCTAAGTGTATTTGCTCAGCTTATACAGAAAAATCTTACTGATTGCTTTGGTAGTGCATGGGTTATCGACATAAATCCTGAAATCATTTCGAGTGTTACAGCAACCGTATTAATCGAAATTAGTAATACCTACATTTGGGACTTACTTTTGAAAACATACGAGTATTACGGTGTGAGATGGACAATTCAGTCTATCAACGGTGTAATGACTATTCGTGTAGGTTATGACCCTGTAGAAATATCGCATATTTTTGAATATGGTTCTGAAAATGGTCTGACAACGATAACCCGACAAATTACAGATACAAAGGTAGTCAATAGACTTCGTGGTACTGGAGGAACTAGAAACCTGCCAACAAATTATTTTACAAGCAGGTATTCCAATTTTGAACCCGACCCTGATGCTATTGCAGGACTGTTTGCGTTCAAAAACCTGATGCCAAAGTGTTTCAGGGATAGTGTAAAGTTATATAATCAAGACAATACAAAACCTCTTATTGATTATGTGACATTGCCGGACATTCCTGAATATTCAGTTATCGAAGATGGGTTAGACTCGAATGAAGATATATACCCATCAATTGAGGGCGTAACTATTGCCGGACTTGGGAGGATTGACGAGATAGTGGATGTTGAACAAACCTATTTTGATGACCCTGAGTATAAAAATGGAATCGGAATAACAGGTGTAACCTCAACCGCAGATGTCTATAGTGGTAAGACTGTTGATAACTTAACTGTTTCTGAAAAATATACAGAGCCATTTGTCATAACAGATGCTAAGAATGTTATTTGCGATTTGAATTTACAATTTTTAGACCAATATGATAATATCGTTGCGCCATCCGAAGGAAACAATCATTCTTATACATTTACAGATAAAACAAACAAACAGATAACCATTTCGGGAACTATAGATGAAATATCTGTTTCTGCACAATTAATAAGGGTCTCGGATAATGCTGTAGTCCAAACAGATACAATTACAGCTATTGATACAGTAAAACATATACAATATCTTAATCTTGCAATAGGAAGCTACAAAATAAAAGTTACTACTACCGCAAAAGGGAATCTATCGGCAAAACCCCTGAATTGGGTTGCCTTTGGATTAAAATGGTCTGCTGTTGGAATTGTAACAAGCATTACCAATGTACAAGGTATTTACAAATCTACCTTTGATATTTGGGTTAAGGATATTCAATTTGATTTGGCTGAAACTGGAACAGATGGGATTTCGAAATATGCAGGAACAGATGATGGTCTCATAACTTTCAAATCAGGAATGCTTGCCGGTTACGATTTCAAAATAATGAAAGTTAGTACGGTAAGCAATGTATTTGCTTGTTATCCCGATACTTCTCGGTCATTAGATGGTGTACAATCGAAATATCGTATTACATTAATTAAAAATGATACTGAATATCAGGCAGGTTCATTAATGCTGCCAAATGTAGCAGTTCGGGCATTACCTGCCGACCAATTTGCCATATTAGATATTAATATGCCACATTCTTATGTGACTACGGCAGAGGCGAGATTGCAGTCTTATTTAGAAGAACAATTGGACATTATAAGTAAGCTATATCCAACCTACACAGTTGAATTGCTTGATATTTTCTTACAACTTAATCCAACCATTGCCGATGATTTACGTGGTGGAAATAAATGTCGAATACAAGATAGTCGCCTAACTACAGGTGATATGTCGCTGTATATCAATTCTGTGACTATCGAACATACTGGCATTTTACCGAAATATACTATTACTGTAACAGATAAGATTACAGTTAATGGCTCTACTGTTCAACGAATTAGCGCACAGATTGATGCGATAAGTGCCGGGATTTATACAGGGCAACTATCTACAGCAATGACAGTTGCAAATCTCGACAAAAGATTTTTGCGTAAGAATATCGAAGATACCGCCTACGAGGAAATAGATTTTAAAGGTGGTTTGAAAGCAACTACCATCAAGACCGAAGATTTTCAACAGGGACAGTTTGCCGGCAAAGGGATGGGTGTCTTTAAAGACTTGTCGGGAGAAACGGTTATTGAAGTCGATAAGTTGACAGTACGCAATACAGCCACTTTTAATGAGGTTGTTATCAATCAAATCAAATTTCAAGGGGGCATTGTGGTTTATTCTCTTGCCAACATGGAAGTTTCAAGAGTAGATGGAATGACACTCTACTTTGACATGAAAGGTGGCTCTGTACAGAACCAATTCGTGCTTGATGATATAGTTCGCTGCCAAAGGTGGGTGAGTGGAGTTCAAACAAAGGATTACATGTCTATAGTAACCGATGTCGGGGTTGATTATATCACTTTGAGCAGTCAGGTAACGCAAGGGACGATTGATGCCTCTGTTGGTGATATAGTGGTGCAATTTGGCAATATATCGAATCCTGACAGACGTTCAGCCATTGAAGTAAATGTATTGAATGGTGGTCGTCAAACATTCTATCAGGATTTAGGAGTTAACCCGCTACTTCCATTTGATACAACGAATAAGAATGTCATAGATATTGGAAATGTATTTGACACAACGAACCAATTCAGTACAACGAATAAGTGGCGAAATGTTATTCGTGTTTATGGTGATGCGTATATCGGTGCTAGGGATATGTCGAGTTATCTCAGGTTCAACAAGGATGGTGAGCTTGAAATTAAGGCTAACATTCTATTTAAAGGACTGGATGGCGAATACAAAGAAATGTCCGACATCGATGCAAGCTATTTAATTGATGTAATCAAAAAAGGGACATCCGAAATAACTGGTGGTCTTGCCTTGGCAAATGTGTTTGCGGTAAAGGATGCTAATGGAAACATAACAGCCGGAATTAGCGGTGTCCAAGCAGATGTGTTTAGTATTTGGTCGGGTGGGACGTACTCACAGGCAAAAGCCGGAACAGCAAAAGTCATAATCAATAAAGATGGTAGCGGATATTTGGCAGACCATAATATTTCTTGGGATGCAGCAGGTAATCTGATAATGAAATATGCTTTCAAAGCAACTGAGGGTTATATCGGTAACTTTACCATTTTTGAAAATGCCATTGTCAATGATTCGATAGAATTTTCAGACACGGAAATTGAATCGCTTGACTCACTTATCAATCCGGTGGATGAAGTTATAAATCGTGTAGCCTCATGGACTGCAACCGGAATTCATTATGCAACTGCATTCACACAAGCATTAACCACGACGAAAGCCGGATTAGTTGACGTTGCTGTTTTTGCCAATATTGATGGTGCTAGAGACCCTAACATTAAATACCCGCCTATATCATCGGGATTTACAATGCACTCAGGTGAGTTTAAATTAACCGTTTGGATTTCAAACGAGTTAAATGAAACGGTTATCACTACAAGCAAACTTTGTCGGGATGATGGATGTGCAAGTATTGAAATTGCACCTGTGTTACCTGCGGGGGTTTATATAATCCATGCACTTGCAGAGAATTTTAAGTTTGAGAATACCAATGTTGAAATAATTGGTAATTACGATAATGCAACTACAGGAGCTATAATATTTGGTGGAGACCCGAATGTGATTGGATTATACAGACCAAATAATAATACCAAAATTGGTTTAGATGGTTTTTATTCTGAACTCGATGCCTTAAGATATTTCTATTTCAAAGCAACATCGGGATTAAAGGTTAAGGGAGCGAAAAGGTTTTTCAACGATTCATATAGAGGTTATGTATATGACAATAACCTAGAACCAATAATATCAAACGTAAACAGCTATACGTCTTTTATTTTGGATAGATATTCAAATGATTCCACATCTCTCAGAATTATACATTTGCCTGCACCTACTGACTTAGAAAGTGGAGTTAATAATTTCACATTAAAAATACTTATAGGTTCATCAAATGGCAAAATTACTCGGATAGATCAAAAAACTAACTCTCATTTTTACGATGATAATGGAAACATTTTCAACTATATAAATATGGAAATAGGGGACAGTATCGAGTTGAGAGCAGTAAGAGAAGGAGATGAAATGAGGTATTTCTTAATTAAAACAGGAGGTGAAATACATTAACTATGGCACTTATATTCTATAGTGGTAAAGGCATAATAGACATTCATCGCACAAGCGGTAATGGAGCTGCCGGAACTGCTGACACATATACGATTTTTTATACTGATGAAAGCGTTTCGGCATATTCTGTGTATAACGGGAAAGATGGTCAATCAGTACATATTGGACAAAATGGAAATTTTTGGGTTGGAGATACTGACTTAGGTGTTTCACCAACTGGAAAACCTGACATGACTGCTTATTCTACAAAAGTAGAGGCTGATTTGCTGTATAAACCTATCAGTTGGACACCTGATTTGTCGAATTACGCTACCAAGACCCAAAATGATAGCTATTATATGCCTAAAAATACATCATTGTTTTCGGGCAATTATTCAGATTTGGCGGGCAAACCTACATTGTACACGGATGCAATGGCTGATTTGCGTGTAGTTGCCGGAATAACTGGCAAACAAAATGTGTTGAATGGTCTTGGTTTGGTTCGCATGAACGGTACAACGCTTAGCTACGATAATAATAGTTACATGACTGCGATAACAAAGGCACAAGTCGAAGCTGTGCTTACAGGGGCTATTACAACGCATACACATAGTTATTTGTCAGCAATAACTAGCAGTCAGGTTATAGGGGCTTTAGGGAGCCAAACCGCAAATATGGTACTTGCTTCCCCAAATGGCGCTGCAGGTTCTGCATCGTTTCGATATTTGCAAGCAGCCGATATACCATCGGGGGTTGGTGCTTATATTTGGAATCAAACCGGACAACAAAGCGCAACTATAAATATTAGTGGCTCTGTAACAGCTTCACGATTAAACCTATCAAATATTATTGATATGGCTAATAACTATCAAATACAGTGGAATAGTGGAGCACAAATGATTTATGGTAGTGGTTCAGTTCTAAATTTTGTTGGGGCAGCTAGTTTTAATAGCTCTATTACCTGTGGTGGCGAAATTTATTCAAAACCTTATTTACCATTAGCATTAAGTGGAAGTGCTTCTCCTTATTATGGCACGAATATAACATTAGCTAGTGATACAGGTTCAACACAAGGAGCAGTTAGAATTTGGGGTAGGTATCATGGAGGTTTTGGTGGTGGAGCAGGGCAGACACATTTATCTTTTGAAGTAGCTACTAATACACAATCTTATAATTCAGACCCAAGACAATTGACTTATACAGAATTAATGAGGTTAACGAGTGGTGGGAATCTTGTTTTAGGTTTTACTTCTGACCAAGGATATAAACTACAAATTAATGGTACAGGCTATTTTAATGGTTTACTATTAGCATCACAATTACAATCATTAGTAGCTTATGGCACATCACCATTATTAGTTAACAGTAGTACTATGGTTAATAACCTAAACAGTCAATATTTAAATGGTCATAGTTATACTGATTTTTTTACTGCTTCATCACATTTTTCTGATAATATCAATACTAATTATAATCCAACAGGTTCAGATTATTACATACCATCAACAATAGGTATACCGAGCAATTATGGTGTACTACTTAATATAAAAAATCTTGGTCAAAATTGGAATAATCAATTAGCTTTTAGCACTGATGGTGATATATTTTTCAGACAAGCAATCAATAAATCAGATTACACTGGAACTCCTTTTGTAAAACTTTGGCATTCAGGCAATCTTACGCCTAGTAATTATCAACTTGCATCTAATGCAATAAATAGTAGCAACATCGGCAGTCAGAGTGTGAACTACGCAACATCAGCCGGCAATGCAGACACGCTTGATGGTTATCATGCTTCATCATTTTTAGGTCTTGGCTCTACTTGGGACACAGGGCACAGCGTGGTTCAAAATGGCTATCAAAAGTTTAGCACAGGAATTATTATCCAATGGGGTCGAGCAAATGGTAACACTAATGTTACTTTCCCGATTGTGTTCCCAAATTCGGTATTGAGTATTCAAGGCTCTAACATAACATCAAATAATACAGAAGCATTTTCTTTTACAAGTCTTACAACGGTAGGATTTTACTTCAATAACTACGGAAAAAGCAACCAGGGAATGTGGTTCGCTATAGGTTATTAAAACACATATAAACTTTTAAAATTAAACAAAATGGAAATCATTAAAACAAGCACCACAATAAATACCGGTGCAACAACAGCAATCGAAGGCATTAATTATGTTTTGAATTATTCAGAACAAGATGCTAAACTAATTAGTTTAAACGGTCAATTTTCTAAGGGTAATGTCAACTTGGGCACTTTCAACATGAACGACCAAACTAATATAGCATCAAATGTGAATTTCAATTTCAATATTAATGCTGCATTGGCAGATAAACAGGCTATTGTAGCTGATATTTCTGCTATTTACGACAAAATATCTGCTGAAATAGCAGCTTAAAGTACTAATTTATAAAACAAAACGACATGAAATTACATGAAATCAAACAGCAACAAATTAATTTAGCCGATTTAATTAGGTATTGTCTTACTAAAAACATAGATGCAACATGGTTTAACTTGCTTCTTCTTGAAAATCACGATATTGCCAGTAAAAAAGTTGAGCAAATTGATAAACTGCAAAATGTATCGGCAATATCGGAATTTGACACAAATTTATTAAGGTTACTTGACAAAGAAAATGAAGAAATTGAAAAGTTTAATAATGAACTGATTGAGTCGGCTGAATCACTGGAAGGTGCTGAAAAAGAGGAAAAATTAAATCAAAAGAAGGATGTCATTACTTTTGATGAATTCCTACAATCGCAGCCAAAAGAAAAAATCGAAAAACGAAAGTCACTGATTGCAAAATACGGTGCAGCAATGGAAACTGATATGTCTATTGATTTTGCTAAGTTGGACAGAGAAAAATTTGAAAACATGACGATTGAAAAAGAGGATGGCAAATTTGAAAAACCTCGTTTTTCAATGCTTGAAACAATAAAGCTAAATTTCTTTTTCGATGAAAACAATTGGAAATCACCGGAAATAAAAAAAGAATAATTTATTAGCTTGCCCTGATTACATGTTTAAAAAAAGAATATCTTTGTAATACTAATTGAGCCAAGAGCCGTGTGCATAAAAGCATACGGCTCTTTTCCATTTCTAACGACTATGGCAGCAGAATGTAAAATGAGAATCCAAATAGAGCAGGGGGATATAGTCGATATAATTGACTATGGTTTCTACTTGGGTAAGAGTCCAAATACAATTGTTTGCGACCTGAAAGACAGCAATTTCGTAACAACCGATTTCCCCGAAAACGATGGCGATACCTTATTTGTTAAACCAATTCCCACAAAAAAGGCTTTCGAATACCCTATTACTTTTATCTATGTCTCGACCGAAATCAACACAGCCAATCAAGTCATATCAAATTTCTATAATTCACTCTTAGGCAAAAAGGTAACTATCTACAATGACTATAAAAAGGTCAAAGTGGTAGGTTATGTCAAGTCGTTTAAAGGTGCTGATTTCTACAGAGATGAACAGGACATAATCACGTTTGAAGTTACTTTTTATGTTCCAAAACCACAAGAATGCGATTTTAATTTATCTACACCATTAACTCTTTAAAATTAATAACATGACTTTTAATCCAATCATACTAACTTCAATTTTAGGTCTCGTGTCGGGGGCAATTCCACCAATAACGAATGCTATTATACAACATCAAAAAAAGAAAAAAAACGCACCCATCGAAAAGAAGAAAATTGAAATTGAAATTACCGAAAAGGTTCGAAGCGTTTACGGTTCAATTATCGAGGATATAAAGGCAGAAGTAGATAATTTAAAAAGGGAAGTGGCTTATTGGAAGGATAAACGTTGCGAACGTGATGAATGCCCAAGAAGATTACCCTCAAAAAAAATATAATATGAAAATGAAAAATTGGAAAACAACATTGGTTGGTGTAATCGGGCTGATTACATTGTTTATTGGCTTTGTTTTAGTTTATACCGGCAAAGTAACATTATCCGATCTTGGAACATTTCTCACACCTGTAAGTATTTTCCTAGGTGCAATTGTAGCCATTTTAGCCGGTGATGGTAAAACAAAAGAACAATGAAAGAGCTAATCCCTTTAATCAAAGAAACTGCTGCTGAATTCAATATTGAGGCAGCAGCTATTGCCTGTTTTATCGAAACTGAAACTGGTGGGGTGGGGTTTAATGTGGATGGTAAGATTATCATTCAATTTGAGCCTGTATGGTTTAGAAAACAAGCTCCATACGCTCCAAGCGGATTATGGTCGGTCAACAAAGTGGAAGTACAATCAAAAGAATGGTTGGCTTTTAATTCTGCTTTTGCCATAAGTCCGGTTACTGCTATGATGTCCACATCTATCGGATTGGGGCAAATACTCGGATTACATTACAAACGCCTAGGATATGCAACAGTAGGTGATATGTGGGATGATGCTAAAAAGGGTCTTGATAGACAAGTTTGGCAGATGTGTAAGTTCATTGCTACCGATGTCAAACTACAATCCTGCTTGAAATCACACGATTGGGATGGTGTAGCAACCATTTACAATGGTGCTAGTTATAAAAAAATGGCTGTTGTTTGGAATAGAGTTCCTTATGATAAAACGATGGCAATTGCTTACGCTAAATACAAAGGAATATGAAAGACTTATTAAAAAAATATTGGATGCCAATTGTCATTGCAGCATTAATTCTATTTATTGCGATAAGTGGAATCGTATCGAATTGCAACGGCAAGCAAGTTAAGGGAATAATGACTCAGGCAGATGTTGACACAAAACTCAACAATCAAAAAACGGAACTTGAAACTAAGTTCTACACCATGATAGATGATACTTTGAAAAAGGTTCAGGATGCTGCTAAGCTGAAAAGCGATAATCTTAAGCCTATAATCATCTACCGGCAAGCAAAGGCAGGTAAATTGGTTGACGAGGCTCGAAAAGATACTGCAACAAGTGATTTATGTGATAGTGCCATGACTGCTCAGGAACAGGTTATATCTGACATGGGGATAAAAGCTAAAACAGACTCAATACAGCTTGATGCTTGTGGTAAACGATTGGCGGTTAAAGATTCAATAAACACCGTATTCAGAAAGAGCAATGACGAAAAAGACCGCATAAATGAAACACTAAACAAAGCTATAACCAAGGCACAAAAAGGTAAAAATACAAAATGGTATTTCTTTGGAATTGGAGCGATACTTTCTTATTTGATTGTGAAATAAATCTTTTGTTGCCGTATATATTGGTTTTATGTACGAGAGACCCCGAACATCCGTGATGGACATTCGGGGTCTAATTATTTCGATTTATAGTGAATACAATAGTGAATTCCAACAGCTACTTTTGCCGGAGCGAAGAAATAGCAATCCACCATGTAATTTTCAACCGGTGAAGCATGTTGACAATTCCGGCAGTCGCCTTTGTTATTATTTGTTGTTGTTATTTCAACTTTTGGAAGTGTTCTTTTTTTCATTATTTATGATTTATTCGTCTGTATTTTTCTTTTGCATCGTAGCGTAAATGACAAAGCTGACATGCTGCTTTAAGTCTATCATCCGTTACATTATGATTGGTTTCGTCATGGTCGAGGTGAGCAACTGTCAAGATAACTTTTATCGGCTTTGGATTGGGTATATTCTCAACTTTTCCGGTTTTCCAATTTCGTTTTGATTCCATTGTCATTGGCAAACCTTTTGTTTCTTCCATTGTCCTGTACCAACCGGTTGTTTTGCCATGATACCTAACTGCCCATACCGTTTCACCATGCTTGAAATCGCATCCCTCAAATTCACAAGTATTATTTGCCCTTGCCATTATTCGGGGTCTGATTTCAGTGAGCCAGTTCGGAGGGTATTTGCTGTAATCTATTGGCATGGTCTATTTATTATCAAATATTATATGTTCCATACGAACCATTTGAATCATTCCACAAATAGTCCATTTCCCTTTAGCCGGTTTATATTTAATATCTGTTCCTGAAATTGTTTTGTCTTTATATTTTTCTCCCATGATTTGTTTCCATGTAACAGTCATGGTTTTTGGATTTATGCCAGTTATCTTTAAATCATCTTTTATGGCTGATTTACTTTTTGCACGAAAAATAGAACCTACATTAATATTTTCATCGTATATTTTACGAAATTCTTCATATTCTTCTTTTTGTTTTTTTTCTTCTTCTTCGGTTAATTCTCGTAATTTAATTGTAGCAAGTACACGCATACCAACAAGTTTATTCCCGACTGCCCAACAAACAAGTTTTGTATCTATTGGGACATCTGTAAAATTTGGTTTTTTCATGGCTAATCCGGTCGTTTCTCGTTAAATAGCATTTTTTCTTCCATAACTTTCTGTAAATCATATCCAAAATGCCGAGCCATACAGAAACATACGAGCGTAATATCTGCTAATTCCTTAATATCGAAAGGGTGAATAGTAGATTGACCTATTGATTCTAGCAATTCCCTTGTTTCTTCCCCGATCTTGATGACAAAATCCATTTGGTCGGTCTTATTTGTAATCTGTCCACGCCTTCTTGTGGCGTAATAATTTCGTCCTGTGATTTCTTTAATTTCCATTTGATTTATTTATTAGTGTTATTTCATCTTCTTCGTCAATTACATAGCACTTTGGACAATAGTGTTTGTTGTAGTATTCAATCCAACCGGCTTCCAACGCATCTTCTAATGCGACAGCATCTTCATTCCAACAGGAAAATTCTGAATTTTCACCGCTAGTTGTGTGACAATTATCACATTCAATTGTCCACATTTTTACTTGTTTTATCATATTTTTTTAGCTTGAAATTCCATACCTTTTGTGAAAATGTGCATATCATAGGTGGTTGATTTATCCCACGAATCAACAGCCTCTTTTAAGGCGTTTTTAAGCTGTTTAGCCCCCGATTGGTAGAATAGGTCTATTAAGCGTTTGATGTGCTTATCCTCGACCTCTAGTAAGCCCTGAACGTTGCTTATTATTCTGCGTATGCTATCGTCTCGTTTACCGAAGATGATGGCTAATTCGGCAATATCAAATTCTTCTTTCATTATCCAAATTGCAGCCATGCGGACATTTTTGATATGTCCCTTGTAATCTTTGCCGGTTATATAGGCTTCTGAATAGCCGGTAAGTTTTGAAATTCGTTGAAGTGTTGTCATATATTTGTTTTTTTTTAAAATGGAAATTCATTTCCACTTGCATCTAAATCTTGTTTTTCTGTTGGCTCGTAAAAATTTTTGTTTGGCGTAAATACCGGTTCATTTGCCGGTGGCGTAAAAAGATAGCTTCGATTATTCCATTTTGGCTGACTAACTAAATCATCGGGCGATTCTACATACCTTGCATTATTCAAATTGAAGTGAAAATTTACCGTTCCTGACTGTCCTAAATGTCTGAATTTTACTTTTTGAATATGCAATTCCGTATAATCGTCCTTGCGATAAACACAAAAACCGTAAAAGGCTTTGTTGTAAAAGTGAGCTGACCCCGCAATATCGTAAAGTGTTGGTACTTCAAACTTTCCATTAATATCTTTTTTCATTTTTGTAGGGTGCGCCACTAAATGAACTAATACATCGTTCCTCTGAGCGAATATGATTATCTTATCCAGTGCTTTCGAGATGTAAGCTGTTTCGCTTTGTCCTGCAAGCATTTGGTGGTCGAGTCTATTCCAAGGGTCAATAACGAGAATCTTTATTCCCTGCTTCTTAACCAGTAGTCTTGCATGTTCTAAAATGCTATCAATCGTAACATTATCATCTTCGGGATATATAAAAAAGAAATTCTCTTTTACATAATTCAGTGTTTGGAATAATTCATCTTCCGGCATATATTCCTTTGAAAACTTTTTCCCTGAAATCCTTGATGCAATTTTGGAAACATGTAGCTTAACCGGAAAATTTTCAGGCGAGAAGTATGCAACCTTCCAATCATGTAAAATATTCAACTGTGTACATACTTCATCAACCATTTCTGATTTCCCATGACTCGGAATGCCTGTCCAAACTGCAACACCTCCACTCACCCAAGTCACATAAGAGTTAAGTTTTAAATGGTCAAGTCGTAACCCCTGTGGCATCCCTCTTTCCCATAAGTCATAAATAGCCTCAATATCATCATCAATTGAATAAATCCCTGACAATGGGACATCTCTTGCATTTTTGACACACTCTGCAAGTGAGAATTTACCGTATTTGACTAAATATTCATTTGCATCCTTGCAATCTTTTAAATCAATTATTTTACAGTTTTCAGCCCCAAAACGTCTGATTAATTCATCCTTAAGTGATAATCCGGCTTCGTCATTGTCTGCCGAGATGTAATGAGTTTGGATGCTATTAATTTCTTCAAAGCAATTGTCTATGTAAATTAGATTCTGCTTTGATTTACTCGCTCCGTTTGGGACACTTACGGCATTTTTGAACCCTGCTTCGTAATATGAAAGTTGGTCAAATTCTCCTTCACACCAAATACATGTTGTTTCATTGATTAAACCATTTAGATTATAGGGTATTAGCTCAGCACCCGATACAAGTTTGAAATGTTTTGCTCCATCTCTGAATTTAGTATTTACAAGTTCAAACCCTCTAAAATAATTGAAGCATATACAGTTAGCCTCTTTTTCTATTTGTGGAAGCCATTCTTTCCTTTCTGTTATCTGCATTTCAGTTATGGTTTGTTTTGAAATCTTTCGACTTTCAAAATACTTAACCATAGCATCTGATAATGCAGTGTTGTTTATAAACTTTGGAGGTTTTTTATACTCAACTTTCTGATATTCTTTTTGTTGGAATTGAGTGAACTCCTGGTATTTTACGAATGAATGTTCGCAGTTATGACATTTACCAACTCCTTTTTTTACATCAAAGCTGAATGATTTTGCCGATTTATGTTTCCTTTCAGATGAACATGCAGGACAAATGCCGGTATATGTTGCTTTGTAACTTGAAATATCAACCTCGTATGTTTCTTTGTTTGTGACATCGTATATTTTCATGGTTTATCAATTTCCATATACCCATTCTTTTTTCAAATTATTCCAGTGATACATATTGCTCGGACATGGTGGCGTTCCTTTTGGTATCGGGACACAACGGTTGAACATTCGGACTCCATTCACATACGATTCGTTATAACCTAAAATGTCGGGTGTGTCATTAGTCGATAAAGGAATAATCAAATCGTTCCAACATTGACCGTTCAAATATGTACTTGGGTCTTTGCGGAATTTAAGTACAGGGGTTGATTTGGTATATTCAGCGAGATGTGATTTTATTTTAATTCTATCTGTTTTTGAAATCAATTTCCATTTAGCCTCACATTTTTTTAAACCAACCTTTTTGCCGTAATCACTCCAAAATTCCTCAAAAGGATAAAATTCGCACATATATTCTTCTTCTTGTTCTTGTTCTTGTTCTTGTTCTTCTTGCGTTTCTGTATCTATACTGCTTACATACTGTATCAATAGAGTATCTTTCACCCCCTTAAACTCCTTATTTATACACGCTTGTACCTTTGGAGAAGTGCTTGAATTATATTTCAGCCAATTTTTAATTGCAATCTCATTTGTCCGGTCGTTATACTTAATTTTTCCCGCTTTTACGAACAATGCTAACATGTTTGATACCGTATCAATAGTATATCCGAGATCGTATGCAATCTGCTTTTTTGTTATTTCATAAACCCCACATTGTGTTGTCTTATCATTTGTCAATAGATAGATGTAAAAGAGTTTTTTATCTCTATCGAGATTCGACACAAAACTATCACCCCAAAAGGATGTGTGTATTTTTCTAAATATTGCCATAATTAAAATAGAATTTCATCTTTGTTTGGGTTCAACAACTTATCAATATCAAATAGGCATAACCCATCCTTAATCGCTTTAAAGGCTATTAATGCCACAATTTTCGTCATCACTGTATGTACGTGGTTATGACAGTCTACGCACAAAGTCACATAGCATTCATCATCATAATCCCAAGGGTCTGTGTCTTTAATGTAGTATAAGTGGTGTACGTTTAATTCTTTTTCCACATTATCACATATACAGCATTTGAAATTATCTCTTTGCATTATTTCTAACCGCTTCCGTTGCCAACGAGGGCTTTTTAATTTGTCTGAATATGTCATTTTGAATGCGATTTATACCCTCTTACGTTATTGACAATTACCTCTAATTCCTTTTCTGAGCAGTGTATATTCAGATACATCAAATGCTCTGTCTTTTTGCTACAAATGTTAGCTGAACTTGTGTTTTTCTTCTTCGTAACCAAAATGCTTTTTCCTGTAATTCCCATATCCCCTAGTATTAAAAATTTCGTTCCTGCAAAGCGGTTCAATGCCGTGCAGGTGAGAATTACTTCTCAATGATTACGATGTCCGGTGTAATCGCCCGAATCAATTTAATTTGCTCGTCAATAACGTTATCACGCATTTCCTCAAACATTTGATTAGCAGATGGTGAGCTTAACTGTAGGTAAATATCTTTGCCATCAATTCGTGCAAAGAATTCTACTTCCAAATCAACAGCCGGAACACCTTTGAAAATTGGTATCTTAAGGTTGAATGTTGGTGGAAGATTATCGGACACTAAACCTGAATAGTTGTCTTTGAAACTGCCATTCTCGTTTCGCTCTTTTTCATATTTGATATTGATTTGACCGACATAATTTTTCAGTAATGCAACTAATTTCATATTTGCATCTATATCAGTGAAAAAGGCTCGATTCATTTTGCAGAATTGTCCAAAATCATTAGCTAACCAACTTTTAGCCGTGTTTATTCCGAACTCTTTAAATTTAGGGTGTAGGGTCAATTCTCCGGCTACTTCCCCCTTTAAGTATTCGTCATGTTCATTTATGATTAGTGTGATTTTTACTGTTTCACGGTCAATCAGAATTGTGCAACGGTCAATAGGGAATTGTTCTGTTTGATACCTGCGAAGCAGATATTCGTAAGGTGCACCAATAACACCGGACATTTTTGTTTTTACTGGTGGTCTTACTTCCAAAATGTTTTGTGCATGACCTTCACGGATTACGATTTCCTTTGTGCCCTCCGGCAAGTTGAATACATTTTTTTCTGTTTGCATGTTGTTTAATTGTTAGTTCCTGTTTTGGGTTCTATTTGAAAAATATTTTTCTGCATTTCGTCCTGAGTAAATGGTCGGGTATTTACTAAATCGCCATCGGCATTGTAGAAACATGCTATTCTTAGTTCCTCGTTCAAAAATTTGTAACATGGCTCGTTAACCATTTCAGCCTTTGATTTTATGCTTTGTAGCAATTGCGTTTTACCTTCGAGAAGTGGCTTTAACTGGTCTTTATAAGCCTTCATTGTTTCCTTTTTCTCGGTCTGAATATCATTGATAATGATTGATTGGTCTGATAAGTCGCTTTTCATTCGTGTTATCGTTTCGGGACTGTACCGTTTCAGATAATCCAAGGTCTCAATGCCCTCGCAATTAGCTCTTAAAAAACTCTTTCTTTCCTCTAGGTCAGTGATTTCCTGACCTAGTTGTTTGTCGATAATTTGTTTTGCCATGATGTTTATTTTTTATCGTTAAATGAATTAAAAAACTCATTAATTCTTTCAGAAACCCTGCTTCTAATCCTTATTAAATGCAACTCTATGGCATCTTTGATAAGAGATTCGTAAATTTTATCCTGTAAAACCTGAGTGATTGATTGGACAATGTTTCCGTGGTTTCCTTGAATTCCAGCAATCATTTTTACACTGCCATTTTGAACTTCATCCGTTGCAATAATAAAAAGTGTTCTTTTTTCATCTTCATCATCGAACATTGCTTTTAGTTCTTCAATTTTGCTATTAACAGCTTCCAAAAATTCTGATTCTTTTTGTTTTGTCTTTTTCATTTTGATTATTTTTTTTGATTTAATTTATTTTGTTCTGTTTGTCTTACTGCTTGCCAAATGATATTTCCACGATTTGTTTTCATAAATTCTACAATGGAATCTACGATTGTGGAACTTAATCCTGATAGGCTATGAATAAAGCCTATTGAACCATCTTTGTAATCCTCGGCAGCAATAAATAAGAGTGATTTTGTGTCGTCCCCTTCTTCGATAAGTGAGTTAAGTTCTGCTACTTTTTCCGATACTTTTCTGAGAAATGCTTCACGATCTTTTACCATATTGAATTATTTTATGTCGTACAGGTCTTTGACTTCTTGGGGCAACTTAGCTAATTCCAATTCGATAAATTCCCGACATTTAATTACTCGTTTTTTGATTTCTTCGATTGCTTTTTCATCTTTTTCAAAATCAAAAAACCTAATTCTCAAAATCGGTAATATGTTATCATAGGTCATTTTATCATACCATTCTGAATAATCCATTTCATCAGGGTCGAGTCCGTTTGCAAAAGCATATTTTCTCATTTCCGATTCGATAATAGCTTCCGGTGTATTCATCAGTGTGTAAGCGATTTTATAATCACTTCGCCCGGTCAATTCTAAATAGCCTTGCCCTTGCCACCAATAGCCCATATCGGGAATTGATTTTTCAAAAAATGGAAATGTAAAGCAGTCCCAAGAATTTTTTGCATCAATTACCAAGGTTGATTTTGCCGGTAATACGTCAGGTGTACCGGTCATATAGTCATTCTCAAAAAAGATTTCATTTTTAGCAAATTGACCTGTTTCAAAATCGAAATCGCTATAACCCAACCATTCACCAATCAGCTTGATTGAATCAGCTTCAACATCATTTCCTTTTTGAGTATATTTGCTTTTGAACTCCCTTTTTCGATTATAAAGCTGTTCTTTAATCCATGTGAGGCAGTATGATTGTGCTGTCTTGGGTAATTCAGGATTTGCTTTCTTGTTTTGTAAATCGGCAAGTTCAATGGCTTGTAATGCAGTCAGTGGGGTTGCTTTGTTTAGTAATGTTTGCAATTTTGCTTCCTGAGTATCTGTCAATCCCATTGTACCTGCCATTATATCCCCAATGGCTGAGCATCTTATCTTAAATTCTTTCATAAGTTCAATGCTGTTTGAGTGTCAGGCGAGATAGTGTAGAATTCTTTCAGTTTTGCGAGGTTATAAGTGCCTTCCTCTACAGCAGCCTTAGCTTTGTTGAATGCCGGTGTCCCGATTACTAACTCAGGTTTTGGCTTTGGGGCTTGTACCACTTGTGGTTTAATGCGTAGTCCGGCAACAGTAGTTCCAAATGCACGAACTTTTGGGATTACATAAAAAGTAACAGGAACATTATTCCAATCTTTCGGGTATCTTGAACCTGTGATTGATTGCAAAACCAATTTACTGCCTTTGTTTACAATAAATGGTTTGCCTAGATTAGTTTGTGCAATGCAATTGGATTTCGTTCCTTTGTCAGAAACTACATCACCCTGTTTACAACTAATGATTATTCCATTCTTTTCAATCCAACCATTGTTGCCATCATCTAATGTCCATTCGCCCAAATAGGGCTTATCAACCATAGCTTCGTATGGTAATTTTTTTTCTTCTGCCATAATGTTTAATTAATTTGTTTTTTAAGTGATTTAATTTTCTCTTTGTATTCTTTTTTTACTTTTTCAATTTCTTTGAGCGTTGTGTTTCGCTTTGCGACTGGAAATTTGCTTTGCAGAATGTTGTAACCCGCTTGCTTCTGTTCATCTGTAAAAGTTAGTGCCATGCAATTTGTCCCAAATCCGCATTGATCGTATGTGCCGAAATAGTTTGCTCCGTTTGCAATCCACAAATTGAAATTGTGCTTTCCATCAATTTGAATGGTTACATAGTAAGAGCCAAATTCAACCAGTTCAAAATCCCCTGAAAGGATTTTACCTACGAAATAATCATTCAGTTCCTTTAATTTATCTTCCATATATTTTCTTCTTTTTGGCATATCTACCATGTGCATCCCTTATGGGGGTGAGTAATTCAATTTCATTTTTCAATGATTCGATTAGTCCGGTTTGTGCCGTGTTCGATTTTGAAAGAAAATCAATCCTGAGAAGTAGAGTGTCAATTTTGTACTTAAGAGTTTGCATTTGCAATGCGTGCATTGAAATCTCATACTCCATGTCTTTTACTTTCGATTTCTTAATAATTTTGATTCCAAACATAATTGTAGATTTTATTGTGGTTATTTTTTTTGTGAACCTTTTCCAAGTTCTTTGCCTCCTTTTTTAGGTTTAATAATTAGTTGTTTTTGCTTCAACAGTTCGTCTAATGCAGCAACTTCATATTCTACTCTACGAATCATTTTGTAAGGCTGTAGCTGCCCCGAAGCTCGCCATGCCCTTACGTTTGCCCTTCCATAGATTTCGTAAGCCTCATGTTGACCGATTCTAATTGATTTTGGTTTCGTTAACAGCTTTTGAATTCTTTCTAGTAATCTATCTTCTCGATTGTCGAGTAATTCTGTTAATGTTTCAATTGTGATGTCCATACCTGTATGATTTGATGTGTGGTTTATTGACCATAGTATTATCCCATGATTTAGGATTCCATTATCCTTTCCATTTCCCTATTATGCTCGATTTTTTTTAGTTCTACAAAGTCAATTGCAGCGTTTAGAGCCAATTTCATTGCAGGTTTTAATTCGTTAAATTCATGAGAATTAAACATTTTTTGAACCGTAGTGACTGATACACCAGCATTTGTCGCAATCTTAGTGATGTCTCCTTGTTGGAGACTTTCACGTATGTTGACAATCTTTAATCTAAATTTTGTTTCCATTGTAATTAATTTTGTGTTACTTTGTGAATTGATTTGTGTATGGTCTGCATACATTGTTATTTCGTTGTCAAAATTATGGCTATATCGCCATACAAAAAAGTTAAATCACATCTTTTAACGTGGCTGTATAGCTATTAATAACTATTCTAAACAAAATGCTTTATGACAAGTGAAGAAAAAACACTTAGAAATTCGGAGATTATATTAAGAGTCAGGCAGTTAATAACTGACCATAATTTATCTGATGGCAAATTTGCGGATGCAATAGATATGGATAGATCGGGATTTTCGAAAAGAATGTCTGGAAAAGTATCAGTCGGCAAGGCATTTATAGAAAAAATAGTGTCGAATTTTAACGTAGAAAGGCAATGGCTATTAACAGGCATTGGAGATGTTTATAAAAAAGAAAGAGAAATAAGTATAATAACAGATTCAAATTTCACTCGAATACCTGTTGTGCAATCACAAACACAGGGTGAATATTTGAAATTCTATAAGAATGAAGAATTTATTAAAACTCTATATTCTGTTCCTGAAAAAGTAGATACTAGCTTTAAAGGGAAATATAGAATTTTTCAAGTTGAAGGTGATGCAATGGTTGATGGTTCTCAAAATTCAATTCTTAGTAATGACCTTGTATTAGGTCGTGAGGTGAGTCTTGATTCTGTGGAATCAAAATGTGAATCCATGATAAGAAGAATTTTCATGGTTACATATAAGGATGGTATAATTCCAAGAAAGTTTTGTTCATATAATAAAGAGACAAGAGAGATTCGCTTTGAGCCGTTGAACTTTCTTTATTCAGATATACAGATTAAATTAGATGACATTTTGGAGCTTTACAATATTGTGAAAATCCTTTCAAGAGAAATCTAAAATAATATTTGAGGCAATGTGTTTACAAAACGTTTACAAAAAACGTGTAAATAGCTGATAATAAACAGTAAATTTTTCATTCGTAATGAATAGGTCGCGGGTTCGAGTCCCATGAGAGGCTCACTTGTTTTAACAGCCAATTAGTTGTAAAACAGCAGATTAAATCGACTCAGAACCAAATCCGAGTCGATTTTTTTTATTTTAAAGCAAAAAAAGAGCAAAAAAGTTGCTCGTGAGTGTCAATGAGTTACAATTTTGTTTACAGATTTTTGAAGTGATTTCAAAAATGTTTACAAATAGTTTACAAATAGTTTACAAATAGTTTACAAACAAATCGTATATAAATTTAAGGTTATGGTAACATTTAATCCATGTATAAGAGGGCTTAGAAGCGATGGGTGTGCAAAGGTATATATCCGTGTAACGAAGGATAGAGTTGTCGATTATATGGCAACAGATTATATTGCTTTGGAAAAAGATGTTCAGGGGAAAAAAGTTACGAATCAATATATTCTGATGCAGTGCTTGATTCTTGTAAATGGCTACGTTGAACGAATAAATAAAGTGAATTCGAAGAATTGGTCAACTAAAGAGGTTATCGCCTTTTTGGAGCGTGCTGATGAAGAAATTTCATTTTCTGAATTCTATCAAGGTTATATGAATGATATGATAAAGGCGGGGCGTGAAACCCCTGCTGAAAGTTATAAATACGCTTTGCAATCATTTATCACTTTTTGTAAAGGCTACAAATTAAATCCGCTCACTAGGGATTATCTGAATTTTTCAGATGTTACTTCTCAGCGATTAAATGCGTGGATTGAAAGTTTAGGGAAAACGAAAAGCGCAAAAAATAAGTACCCCACATTGGTACAGGCTGTTTTTAATGCCGGATTAGTTACATACAATGATTACGATAATAATGATATTAGAATCAAAAACATGCCGTTTATGCGTGTTGTGATACCTAAAACAGATAAGGCTAAAAAGAAGGCTACAGACAAAGAAACTCTATTGAAATTATTCAACGCTGATGTTACAGGGGAAGCAAGGGCAAGGGTACAGGTGGCACAGGATGTTGCTTTAATGATATTTTGTTTGGCGGGCATTAATGTGGCAGACCTTTACCACATGGAAAAATCTTCGAGGGTAGGCAATAAGCTATGTTACAATCGACATAAGACCAAGGACAAGCGAGATGATGATGCTTACATAGAAATTACCATTCCCGATAAAATAATCCCTCTATTCGACAAGTACAAGGGCGAGAAACGGTTGTTGTCATTCTCGGATAAAATAAGGCGGGAAAATGATTTCATAGGGGGTGTCGTCGTTAAGGGTTTACAGGCAGTTGCTTTGAAAGCCGGTGTCACAGAAAAGATAACGTCCTATACATTTCGACACAGCTTCGCTACGATAGCGCAAAATAAATGTGGTGCATCCGATGAATTGGTGGGGTTTGCCTTAAATCATGCTTCGGCTCATAAAGTTACTCAAAGTTACATCGACAAGGATTTCAGCCCGATTGACAAACTTAATAAGAAAGTAATGGAATACGTTTTCGGGGGAAAAAAGCCTACTACTAAAAAGCCGAAAACATAAGTTTATATAATACCCCTACAATTGCCCATTGTAGGGGTATTTCTTTTAACTTTTTAATTTTAAAGGCAATGTAAACTATAGTCATATATCCAT